>Ga0115004_10001439_pt1 | contig 19565 bp, 14 predicted proteins | sample ArcticOcean_MG_C_10_FD_88737 | JGI IMG/M metagenome (GOLD analysis project Ga0115004, IMG submission 88737) | Marine microbial communities from western Arctic Ocean - ArcticOcean_MG_CB11_90 | ecosystem: Environmental > Aquatic > Marine > Oceanic | place: Arctic Ocean: Canada Basin | collected... | reverse complement strand
TCACTTCCTGTTAATTTAATTTCTAAAGTAGTGCCTTCGTCTGTTTTTAAGCTTTGATCATTAGCAATAGGAGGACTATTAACTTCTGTGATTGTAATATCAATGGTAGCCTCAGCACTTTCAAGTGTACCATCGCTTACTTTAAATTTAAAGGAATCAACACCATTATAATCAGCTTGAGGAGTATAAGTAATTGAACTAGAGGATAAAGTTTTAGGAAGGTCTCCACTTACAATTTCATTTCCACTATGTTTTAGGGTTCCATTTGTAGGTAAGGTGGTAATTATATATGAGGAGGAAGCAGAAGAATCAAACCCTCCGTCTGGATCACTTCCTGTAAGAGTTACATCTAAAGCAATATTTTCTTTTGTAATCAATGATTGATCGTCAGCTGCTGGAGGATCATTTAAGGCGGTAAAAGTAATGGAAACAGTAGCATCACTACTTTGCTTTGAACCTGCATCTTGGGTTTTAAACTTAAAAGAATCCGTTGTTGGAGTATCTGAAGTTCCCGTATAAATTAATGTACTTCCAGATAAAGTTTTAGGAAGATCTCCACTTGCAATTATAGTGGAACCATCTTTTAAATTGCCCTGAGTTGGAAGTGTTGAAACTATGTATGTAAGAGGGTCTGTTTCAGCATCGTCTCCAGTTAAAGTTATATTTTTTGCTGTCTGCTCCACCGCTGCTACAGACTGATCATCTGCTGTTGGTGGATCATTAAATTCTGTAATATTAATGGAGACAGTAGCTGCTAAAGAACTATCCAAGGTACTGTCATTGGTTTTAAATGTAAATGAATCAGAGCCAGTATAATTATTATTAGGTGTGTAGGTAACTGCGGCTGAAGAAAGAGATTTGGGAAGGTCCCCAGATGCAATCACAGTTCCAGCGTCTTTTAATGAACCGTTTGCTGGAAGTGATACTACAATAAAACTAATGGTATCTCCCTCTAGATCTGATCCAGTAAGAGTAATGTCTTTGGCGGTATCTTCATCTGTTGTAAACGATTGAGCATTGGCCAATGGTGGATCGTTTACTGAACTGATAGTAATGGAAACCGTTGCAGCAAGTGTACTATCTGCGTTACCATCATTTACTTTAAAAGTATAAGAATCTGCTCCATTGTAATTAGCATTAGGTGTGTAAGTAGCATTGACAGAAGATAAAGTCTTTGGAAGATCTCCACTCACAATAACAGTTCCAGCGTCTTTTAACGAACCGTTTGTTGGAAGTGTTACAAGAATATAAGTCAATGCATCCCCATCAATATCAGTTCCAGCATGTGTAATTTCTTTGGCAGTATCTTCTTCTGTTGTTACGGATTGTGCAGTAGCTTCTGGTGGGTCGTTCACATTTGAAATAGTAATGGAAACCGTTGCAGCAAGTGTACTATCCACAGTCCCGTCATTTACTTTAAAAGTATAAGAATCTGCTCCATTGTAATTAGCATTAGGAGTGTAAGTAGCATTGGCAGAAGATAAAGTCTTTGGAAGATCTCCACTCACAATAACAGTTCCAGCGTCTTTTAACGAACCGTTTATTGGAAGAGTTACAAGGATATAAGTCAATGCATCTCCATCTGCATCTGTTCCAGCATGTGTAATTTCTTTGGCAGTATCTTCTTCTGTTGTTACGGATTGTGCAGTAGCTACTGGAGGATCGTTTGCATTTGTAATTGTAATGGTAACAGTAGCCTGGTTACTAACAGCTGGTGTGGATTCATCGTCTTTGGCTGTAAACTTAAAAGTATCGTTTCCTATATAATCAGTGTTTGGTAAATAGGTTAAAACACCTGTTAAATCACCTATTGCAGTAATAACTGTCCCTCCATCTTTTAATTTTCCATTACTTGGTAAAGATGCTATAGTGTAAGTTAACGTAGTATCGTCGGGATCAGGGTCTGCAGCAACCAAGGTAATTGTACCAGATTCTGTGTCTTCACTAATTGTAATGGACAGATCTTCAGCAACAGGAGGGTCATTGTCTGTATTGTTTATAGTAATAGAAACTGTAGCTGCAACAATACTATTTTCTACATCTGTAGCGCTATCGTCATTCACTCCTTTATCTCTAGCTTTAAATTTGAAAGAATCAGATCCTGCAAAATTAGAATTAGGAGTGTAAGTAACTTTAGTATTTCCTGAAACTACTACCAAAGTAGTTCCTCTTTTAATTACATAAGTTTCTCCAGATGCCATAATATCTGCGCTAATTGACAAAGTGGTATTGTTGTCAACTGCCTTGACATCTGCATAAGTACTATCTGTTGTATTTATAATAAAATCCCCTGCTTGAACCGTGGAGGAAAAGTCTTGAGAACTATCCACTAGTTTGTTAGTAGATGCTGAATCAGTTGTTCCAGAATCTCTATCAACCAAACTAACAGCAGCATCACTATTATTTTTATCAGTTAAAGTACCATTAGCTGGAAGGGAATATATCAAATAACTCAAATTAACAACCGCTGTATCAACATCTGTTCCAGCTAATGTGATGTCTTTGGCTACGTCCTCGTCACTCGTTACAGATTGATCAGTAGCAACCGGTGGATCGTTATCAGGGATAATAGTTAATGAAACCGTTGCAGGAACACTACTAGCCTTGCCATCGTGAACTATAAATTTAAATGAATCGTTTACTACAACATCTGAATTACTATTGTACTTGACTTTATTTGCAGTTAAAGTGTATGGTATATCTTCAGAGGAAATTTCTGTACCACCTTCATATAACTTTGCAGTATTTAATTCGGTGATTATGTATACCAAAGGATTTGGACCACTATCCCCGTCTGTTCCAGTTAAAACTATTTCTTCCGAGGAGGTAACTTGCTCATAAAGAGTAAAGGATACACTCTGTGAATTAGCCACAGGAATTTGTTGCACCTCAAATAGTTTATAAACTCTTACGTGACCTGAATCTGTTCCATTTCCATCATTTTTATCAGCACCTATAGCCATCACAGAACCGTCACCACTTAAAAAAACTCTTTGACCTTTTGATTCAGCATTGCCAGACGCACTTTGATCTCTATCCGCTTCTCCATCAAAATCATAACTAGCTGGAGATTGAACCCAAGAAGTTGAACTAACCTCGTAATTGTAGACCCTAACCCTCCCTTTGTTCAAATAAGTAGAACCTGAGTTGGCATCGTGACCTGGACCCATTACAGAAAGAGTATTTCCTTCATTATCTAAAGAAAGATGAGCACCAAAATAATCGTATTTATCAGATCCAATTAAATCAGCTCCTAAAGCTGCATAGGTAGTTCCATTCCATTTAAATACACTTACTTTACCAACAAACTCGGTTCCTGATCCTGAAACCCTATGGTATGGTGCTCCAACTGCAACAGTTAGTCCATCGCTGCTTAAATCAACAGATGCTCCAAATTTATCAAAAGTCTCCACTCCATTTAAAGTAGCTTTGACGTCCCAAGAGGAAGTTCCAGAATTATATTCATAAATTTTAACTTCTCCAGAATTGTTTTTTGGTGTGTCATTTTCATGAGCTCCCACAGCCATAATATTTCCGTTAGCACTTAAAGAGATTCCCCAACTAAAATTATCACTACTTGAGCCATATAAAGCCGTCTCGTTTCCCAAAGAATTCCAATTAGTTCCATCGTATCGGTAAACCACTACTCTTCCTTGGTTGTTTCCACCAGTTCTATCAAACCAAATATCACTAACAGCCAAAGTTTTTCCATCGCTACTTAATCTAACATCATTTCCGAATTGTTCTGAAACAGCTTTGTTAGAGCCAGAGGCTGTAATATTTGGAGTTATAGTTCCTATAGGATTCCAAGTGCTTGAACCAGAATCATATAAAAATGTTTTTACTTGACCAGCGTTCGAAGAACCAGCATCGTCATTATAGGGAATTCCAACTGCTAGAATAGTTCCGTCCGCACTAAGAGAAACACTCGATCCAAAGTAATCTTGAGAAGTTATTCCATCTAAATCTGAACCTATTTGGCCCCATGCAGTTCCATTAAATTTAAAAACTTTAACATGACCCTTGTCTGAATCTGCAGTGCCAGCATCATTAAATGGAGCTCCAACTGCCATAATTGTTCCGTCTTCACTTAGAGAAACAGAACGACCAAAACCATCTTCAGCTACATCCCCATTAATTTCAGCTCCGATTAATGTTGGAGGGTTCAAGTAAGAATCAAAAACTTTAACTGTTACTGTTTTTGTGGCACTCTCTAATCCACCACTATCAACAACTTTGTAAGTGAAACTTGTGGTACCAGAAAAAATATATTTATGATTTTCATCACTATGAGGAACAAATGTCAATACATCTCCAGTCAAGCTTCCCCCAGCAGCTATTACAGCATCACTATTTAATGGATCTTGTATTGTTCCATGAGAGGGTAAGGTAACAATGGTATAGGTTAACGTACCAAACTCAGAGTCAGAACCAACTAAATGAATGGAACCATCAGTATCTTTAAAATGTGCGGTGGATATGTCGGAGGCTAGAGGATTTGTCTGAGAAAAGACAAATACATGAAACAATAAAAAGAAAGAAAATAAAACTTTTCTCATTAATTAAATATAATATTCGTTATTTAAACTAAACACATAAATTCCAAAAGAAATATTATTTTTTTGAACTTTCTAATAATTCACTGAACTCTAAGCGATAAAAACCATTCTTACCTTTAGAAACTTGATATATCATTGCTTGAGAAATAGTATCAGCATGAATTGATTTATATTTTTTGAATCCTCCAAAAAGAAATGGATTAAAAAGAGAAAATAAATATTTGGCAGCTTTTTCAGTGAATCTACTTTCCTTTCTATCTCCTAAAATAAGTCCCGGTTTCATGATACTAACATGGTCAAAAGAAAGTTTCTTCAAATCCCTTTCTATCAAGCCTTTTGTTCTTGGATATAGTAATTTAGAATCTGGATTAGATCCAACAGAAGATATTATTGAAAGTCTTTTTACTCCGCTCTCAAAAGCATTTCTAGCAAGAGCAATACAATAATCATAATCTACTTTAATAAAATTACGATCGCTTCCTGCTTTTTTTATTGTCGTTCCCAAAGCAATATATAAATCATTTGAGCTACTAAATATTTTTTCATTTTGAATATTATCAAAATCAATTACAATATTTTCGATCTTAGGGGAATTATAAATAACTTTTTTTCTTGTGATCGAATGAACTTTTGGATAAATTTTTGAAAGATTCTCTATCAAGTGCGAGCCAACCAAACCTGTGGAACCCACAACGCATGGGATTTTATTTTTATCTACCATTTATATATTAAAAACCTGGTTTAAAGATATAAATAAAAGTCCTGCTAATATAGCTCCAGCGATCGGTCCAAAAACTGGAATCCAGCTATAACTCCAATCCGGTTTTTTGTTTTTTCTAGGAAGCAGTGAATACATTAGTCTAGGTCCAAAATCTCTGGCTGGATTAATAGCAAACCCTGTTGTTCCGCCCAGAGTCATTCCAATAACCCAAACTACAATTCCCACTGGCAATGCCTCAAGAGATCCAATTCCAAAATTTATTACCTCCCCATCAATCTCAATGTTTGGAGTAGCTATAAAAAATATGGCAAAAACCAAAACAAATGTTCCAATTAATTCACTAAAAAAATTATTTTTAAAATTTCTTATTGCTGGACCTGTACAGAAAGAACCGCGAACAGTGTCTTCATCTTTAGTTTCTCTATAATGGTCTATATAAGTTAGGTAAGCTAACCAACTTCCAAATATTGCTCCCAATAGTTGGGCAATAATATATCCTGGTACTAAAGACCATGAAAATTTTCCAGCCGTAGCAAGTCCAAAAGTAACAGCAGGATTTAAATGAGCACCACTAAATTGACCCGTTATAAAAACTGCAATAAAAACTGAAAGTCCCCAAGCCATAGTTACTAAAACCCAACCTGAATCTTTATTTCCAATTGTGTTTTTCAATGAAGTATTTGCGTTCACCCCAATTCCTAGCAATAGAAGAATCGTAGTTCCAAGAAACTCAGCTAATAAGGTACTCATGATCTATAAATTTTTTTAATTATAAATGTTGAACTTTTATCTAAATTAAAAATAAGCAAGATGAACGACCTGACATAATATCACTAAAAATTAAAGTACTTTTTTTATACGTTCCTCCCAATTAAGAATTATTTTTTTATCATTTTCACTTCTTTTCGGTGAAAATTCATGTTCTACTTCCCAGATACTTTTAACCTGGTCGATAGAAGACCAAAATCCAGAAGCAAGTCCAGCAAAAAAAGCAACTCCAAGAGCGGTAGTTTCAGTGATTTTAGGTCTAATTACTTTTACATCTAATAAATTAGATTGTATTTGCATTAACAAATTATTATTGCTAGCACCACCATCTACTTTTAATTTATCAAATCTGGTTCCCGAGTCTTTTTGCATTTCAATGATTATTTCTCTAGATCTCAATGCTATGGCCTCCAGAGCTGCTCTAGCAATATGTCCCTTTTGTGTTCCTCTTGTTATTCCCATAATAGCTCCAGTAGCATTTGGATTCCAATACGGGGCTCCTAGTCCGGACAATGCCGAAATAAAAGTTACCCCTCCGTTGTCTGAAACTGACTTAGCAAGATCTTCAATCTCTGAAGTATTTTTTATGACATTTAATTGATCTCTTAACCATTGCACTAAAGCTCCTGCAATAAAAACACTTCCTTCAAGTGCATAAGTCGGAGTGTCATCAATCTTCCAAGCTATGGTAGTTAACATTCTATTGTTAGATTTCACCGCTTTTGTCCCCGTATTCATCATACAAAAACAACCTGTTCCATAAGTATTTTTTACATCTCCAGGATTGATACACATTTGACCAAACAAAGCAGCTTGCTGGTCTCCAGCTACCCCACAAATTGGAATTCTTGCACCTAAAATAGTAGCATCGGTATAGCCAATTTTTTCAGAGGAGTTAAATACTTTAGGGAGAATTATTTCGGGAATATCTAAAAGAGAAATCAGTTCCTGGTCCCAATCTAGTTTATGAATATTGTACAATAGTGTTCTACTAGCATTCGTGCAATCAGTAGCATGTATTTTTTTTGAAGTTAAATTCCAAATAAGCCAAGTATCGATTGTTCCAAACAACAAATCACCCTTAATTGCTTGATCTCTAATTTTTTTATCTGAATCTAAAATCCATTTAATTTTAGTTCCTGAAAAATAGGCATCTAGTATAAGTCCTGTTTTATTATAAAAAACATCTGACTTTCCTTTGTTTTTTAAATCTTCACAAATTGACGCAGTACGTCGATCTTGCCATACTATTGCATTATATACAGGCTTTCCTGTATTCTTGTTCCACACAACAGTTGTTTCTCTTTGATTTGTTATTCCTATAGAATCAATTTCTTCAAAATCAATTTTAGCTAAATTCACTACATTCTTAATAGCTTTTAGTTGTGTTTCCCATATTTCAATTGGGTCGTGTTCCACCCAAGATTCTTTAGGAAATATTTGAGAAAACTCAAACTGCGATATAGCAACTTGAATTCCTTTTTTATCAAATAAAACAGCCCTAGAACTGGATGTGCCCGCATCAATGGCTAAAATGTATCTTTTCATATAACATATTATTTTACTATTATTTAATCCCCTAATATTGAATACAAAGACAATTCATTTCTATGCAAATTGGTATAGTTTTTTGAAAATGAAATGCAAGAAATAAAAAGTATTAAAGATATGGAATTGGTTCATGATTTAAATTTAGTGTTTGTAAAGTAAATTAGAAATATTAATCTGGTTTAAATAATAGATAAAAAAAATTAATTAACTAATTTTAATAATTATGAAAAAAATATTTTTCTTTTTACTAATTTTTAGCTCCTCAATAATTTATTCTCAAAATTGGGAGACTTCTTATGAAAACTCTATCAAATCAGCAAAAATTCAAAATAAAAAAATCATTTTAGTTTTTCAAGGATCTGATTGGTGTGGACCCTGTATTAAACTAAGTAAAGAAATATGGTCGTCTCAAGAATTTATTGATTATTCAAAAGAAAACTATGTTTTATTACAAGCTGATTTTCCAAGAAAAAAGAAAAACGCTCTAAGCGAGGAACAACAAAATATTAATAATTTTTTAGCTGAAAAATACAATCCAAATGGTTATTTTCCTTTGGTTGCTATATTAAACAAAAATGGAGAGGTTTTAGGGGAGACTAGTTATAAAAAAGTAACCCCTAAACAATACATTAATTTGCTTGAGTCCTTTTGAAAGAATCTCTGATTAAACATATAAGTCTACTGGTTATTCTTTTGTCATTTAATTTACAGTCTCAAAGTATATTCACTAGAAATGCCTTGTTAATGGGAAGCGATTTTGAAATCACAATCGTTGATAAAAATGAATCTAATGCAAATTTCTTACTAGACCTTGCTATTAATGAAATATCTAGAATTGAAAAGTTAATTTCATCATGGGATAAAAATTCTCAAACTTCATTAATCAATTTAAATGCTGGAATTAAACCTGTAAAAGTTGATAAAGAATTATTTGATTTAATTGCTAGAGCTTTAAAAATATCAGATCTCTCACAAGGAGCCTTCGATATTAGTTATGCTTCTCTTGATAAGATATGGTATTTTGATAAAGAAATGCTTGAGATGCCATCCAAAGAAGATATTATAAAATCTGTTTCAAAGGTAGGATATCATAATATTATTTTGAATAAAGAAAAACAAACTGTTTTTTTGAAAATAAAAGGAATGAAAATTGGATTTGGTGCTATTGGGAAAGGATATGCGGCAGACATGGCAAAATCAATATTAGTAAAAAATGAAGTAAAATCAGGAATTATAAATGCCTCTGGAGACTTAACAGCATGGGGTAAAAAGCCAAGTGGAAAAGATTGGATGGTTGCCATAGTAAATCCTTTAAATAAGTCAAAAATATTTTCGTGGCTTCCAATAAAAAATAAAGCTGTAGTAACTTCTGGAAATTATGAAAGATTTATTAAATTTAATGATAAATCATATTCGCATATAATAGACCCCAGAACTGGTTATCCAAGTCAGGGAATATTAAGTGTTACAATATTTACTGAAAAAGCAGAACTAGCTGATGCACTTGCAACTTCAGTTTTTGTACTGGGTCAGGAAATTGGGATGAATTTAATAAATCAATTGAAAGGAATTGATTGTATAATTATTAATAAAGAAAATAAAATTTTAAAATCGAAAAATATTGAAATCGAAAAAATTTAAATTAATAAAAAAAATAGCACTATTATCAATAATAGCTTATTCGTTAAATTCTTGTGCTAGTATAAAAGAATACGAAAAAGTAAATATTAACGATCCTGATATGGAACTTTCTCAAAGACAAATATGCAGGTTTGAAACAAATTTTCAATTATACAGGGAGGGTTCTAGTGGGGCTAATGGCGGTAAAGTTGGTGGTGGTTGTGGTTGTAATTAATTAATTTATGAAAAAAGTTATTTTATTGCTTTTATTGTTTTTTTGTGGACTTAATTTTAGTCAAGACATAAAAAAAGACAAACTATACAAAAAAAGAGTTCTAGAATCAGTAGAAATAGATTTTTTGTCCAGTTATTATAGTCAAGAAGGAAGTAATGCCTCTGTTACAGGTGGAATTGGAAACGAAGATTTAGAAGACTTTAATCCTACTATTGTAGTTAGTATTCCTTTAAATGACGACGATGTAATATCTATAGACTTAGGTATTTCCACATATACTTCTGCTTCCTCCAGTAATGGAAATCCATTTGATGCGGGTGTTAACGCAAACAAAACCACTAGTCCATGGTATGCTTCGTCAGGTGCCTCAAAGGTAGATACTTGGAAAAATCTTAATATTGATTATTCACATTCCTCTGAAGATAGAAATACAATATTAAATGCTAATTTTTCTTCAGCAACTGAATGGGATTATGAATCATTTGGTTTTGGAGTAGGAATTACAAAACTTTACAATAATAAAAATACCTCTGTAAGTTTGAGTACTAAAGTTTATTTAGATAAATGGGTTCCAATTTATCCAAAAGAACTAGATGCTTACGTTGATGCAGATGGAGATACGAGCTCAGGATATTTTAATGATAAAACTATCTATGACCAAGAAGGAGTAAGCTCAAATAAATGGTCTCCAATTAAAGGTTTTGGCTTAATTAATGATAAATCGAGAAACACTTTTTCTTTATCATTTTTATTTTCTCAAATTTTAACTAAAAATGCTCAATTTGCATTTTTTATTGATGTTATTAAACAACAAGGATGGTTAGCAAACCCCTTGCAAAGAGTGTATTTCTCAGATATAAATAACTTTTATATTGGTAATCCCTCCAGTATTCCACTATATACTTCTACCCTTAATAATGATGTTTTTCATCTTGCAGATGATATTGAAAGACTTCCAAGTAATAGATTGAAAATCCCAATTGGATTACGATTTAACTATTATTTAAATGAAAACTTAGCTCTAAGAACTTACTATAGACACTATTTTGATGACTGGGGAATAAATTCTCATACATTCAATTTAGAATTACCAATAAAAATTTTAGATGATTTTACTTTCTATCCTTCCTACAGATTTTATACACAATCTAATGCTGATTATTTTGAGCCCTATGAAAAGCTTCTTTCGTCTTCTCAATATTATACGTCTGATTACGATTTATCTAAATTTAGATCTAATCAACTAGGTTTTGGATTAAAATATGTAGATATTTTTACTAAGTTAAAAGTATGGGATTTAGGTTTAAAAAGTGTTAATATAAACTACAGTAAGTACAAAAGAAATTCAGATTTCCAATCCTATATTTTTTCGGTCGGATTTAAGTTTGTTGTAAATTAATTTCAAAAATAAATTTGCTGCGCTAATCTAAAAGTATTTGAATGTGCTTCAATAATCTCATTTATATTTGTTGAATACCCTCCCCCCATACTTACCTGAACTGGGATATTATTATTTTTACACGTTGTAAGTACATATCTATCTCTTTCCATACAACCCTCGATTGTCATCGAAAGTCTTCCTAATTTGTCGTTTTTTAAAACATCCACACCAGCTAAATAATAAATAAAATCTGGTTCAAAATCATCAATTATCTTAGGAAGAGTTTCTTTTAGCTTAAGTAAATAAAATTCGTCATTTGTATGGTCTTCAAAACCAACATCTAAATCACTTATTTCTTTTCTAAAAGGATAATTTTTTTGACCATGAAAAGATAGAGTAAAAACGTTTGGATTTTCTTTAAAAATTGAAGCCGTACCATTTCCTTGATGAACATCCAAGTCTACAATCAAAATCTTTTTAGCTAAATCATTATTTAATAAATAATTTGCGGCTATTGCTTGATCGTTTAACATACAAAAAGCTTCTGCTCTATTAGAAAAAGCATGATGAGTTCCACCAGCAATATTCATTGATATTCCATTTTGAATTGAAAATTCTGAACACTCTATAGTTCCTTGAGCAATCGTTTTTTCTCTAAAAATAAGTTCTTTACTCATGGGAAAACCAATTGGTCTTATTTCTTTATTTGTTAATGAAAGATTACATAACCTATCGAAATAGTTCTTTTCGTGGGTTGTTAAAACATCAGAATCTTTTATTTGATTTGGATTAAAAAAGTTTTTATCACTACAGGTTTTTTCCTTTATTAATTGCTTAGGAATTAGTGAATACTTAATCATTGGAAACCTATGACTCTTATCCAAGGGATGTTTAAAGGTTTTATCAAATGCGATTTTTAACAAAAAAGAAAATTAAATAGACCAGGCTTTCCCTCCGGTAGTTTCTTGTAAATCCACACAACCCTTTTGCTGACCTGGAATTGGTGCATATGCTAAAACGTTTTCACCTATATACTCATTACCTTTAAATGCAGTAATAGTTAATTGTCGAATAATATTTAAAAAATTAAATGAAAAAGCTTCATTTAAATCAGACTTATTCACAATATCTTGGTCTTTATTTTTATTATAAGCCTGCCTCCATTTACTATTAGAACTATTTTTAATTTTGAAATAGTATTCTAAACTCGAGTCTAAATCATTTCTTTCAAGATTATCAACATTATTTTTATTAGATCGTATTAAACAATCACTTAAAAATGCATCCATTGATTTTTTTAATAAATCTTGTTCTTTTTTATTTGAAATATTGTATATATATAGATCAATGAATTTAATTAAATTTAATTCTTTTGAACCTGGAATATCATCTCCAGATGGTATAATTAAATCTGTTAGTTCAGAAACAACATTCACTTGATTTGAATTAAAAAATACAGGATTCCAATCCAAATCATTTTTACAGCTTTGTAGTAAACTAAGTACTGCTGGGGATAAGGTAATAGTTCCTAAACTTAATCCTAAATTTTTTAGTGCTTTCCTTCTATTCATTTTTTTAAATATTTTTTTTATTTAATTCGCTAACCGCATGTTTAACCGCTCTAGCTGTTAATGCCATATAGGTTAGTGATGGATTTACATTTCCAGCAGATGTCATAGCAGAGCCGTCAGTCACAAAAACGTTTTTAACTGAGTGTATTTGATTAAATTTATTTAAAACTGATGTTTTAGGATCACGACCCATTCTCGCTGTTCCCATTTCATGAATTCCTAGGCCCATATCATATCTTGATTCTGTACTTCTTACATTTTTAAATCCAGCTTTTTCAAGCATTTCAACGGCTTGACTTTTCATGTCTTTTCTCATATTTATCTCATTTTCTCTTATGTGAGCATCAAAAGTAACTGTTGGAAGACCCCATTTATCTTTTTTTTCATAGTTTAAATACATCTTATTATCATGATATGGTAAAGTTTCTCCGAATCCTGAAAGTCCTACATTCCATCCACCAGGGGATAAAACAGCTTCTTTTAAATCTTGACCGTAAGATAGTTCGGCAATTAAGTCGTTGTAATTTCCTCTACTAGCACCACCTTGATATCCATAACCTCTCAAGAAATCTTTTCTATTAGTTGAACCACCAATATTTCTAAATTTAGGTATATTAATTCCCCCAGGCCTTCTACCGGTATAATATTTATCACTAAAATCATCACTTTTAGCTCTCGCTCCAACTTTGAAATGATGATCCATTAAATTATGACCAAGTTCTTCAGAATCATTACCCATTCCATTTGGAAATCTATTTGATTTAGATTGCATTAAAATTGAGGTAGAACCAACAGTTGATGCGCAAACAAATATGACTTTAGCTTTAAATTCATAAGTCAAATTAGTTTCTGAGTCGATAACTTTTACACCAGTTGCCTTTTTTGTAGTTTCATCATAAGTAATTTCATGAACAACTGAATGAGGTCTTAGAGTCATATTTCCAGTGGCTTCAGCTGCAGGGAGTGTCGATGAATTACTACTAAAATACGCTCCAAATGGACATCCTCTTCTACAACGATTTCTATACTGACAAGTTAGCCTACCCAAACCAGGCTTAGTTCCCTCAGTAATATGAGCTATTCTAGCCATGGTAACAAATCGATTATCATAGGATTTGGTAACAGAATCTTTTAATACTTTTTCTACACAATTCATCTCCATTGGCTTTAAAAGTTTTCCACTTGGAAATTGTGGTAAACCTAAGTTTTCTCCAGTTACTCCGATATAGTCCTCAACATAATCATACCATGGTGCTAAATCTTCATATCTAATCGGCCAATCCACTGCAATACCCTCTTTAGCATTGCCTTCAAAATCAAATTTTGTCAATCGATGACTTTGTCTTCCCCAAGTAAGTGATCTTCCTCCAACGTGATATCCTCTAATCCAGTCAAAAGGTTTGTCTTCGCTGTAGGGATGATCTAAATCGTCGACAAATAAATGTTTAGTAGTTTCTCTATTTACATAGCCAGTTCTACTTTGTTTTGGTTGTCTTTCCTTAATTTTATTTGTAATAACATCTCCCAAAGGAAGATCCCAATTATCTAAATTTGCTGTAGTGTAATCTTCAACATGCTTTAGCATACGACCTCTTTCTAAAACAAGGGTTTTTAAACCACTTTCACAAAGTTCTTTGGCAGCCCAGCCACCACTAACACCTGTTCCATTAACAATTGCATCAAAATTGGTTTCCATTTTTTAATAATTTGAGTCTAATTTATTGATTAAAAGTAAAATAAAGATGGTTATATAGTTCATAAAGTGTCACCATATGACCAACCTTTGCGAACAGGTTCCTTAATATAAGCATCAACATCAGGTCTATTGGTGATTTTCATTTTTTTCGAATTATAATCAATATCTGCATTAAATCTTTGTGCTAAACAACCTAAAAGAGCCATCTCTGTAAGACTTGCACCATATTCAAAATTTGATAATGGAAGGGTGTCATTTTTAATTGCATCAACCCATTCCTCAACAGGTGTTTCATCCTTAATTCTAGGAATAGTTTTCTCTGGTGCATTTTTCAAAAATTCTTTCCACTCTGAATTTGACATTAATAATCTAGGATTATTTGGTCTCCCCCCAGTAATTAATGTATTTTTATCGCCTACCATTATCATACCTTGTCTATCGAATCCTTTCATCTTATCAACTCCTAAATCTTTTAAAATAGAAGGCTTAATTCCGCCCTCATACCATTTTAAAGTAACAGGAGGTTTTTTTTTTCTTTTTTCAAAATTATAGGTGACAACAGATTGATCGGAGACAAAATTATTTTTAGTCATTGGATTAGGCACCCTAACTTTAATACTTTTAGGCATTCCTAAATCTAATGCCCAAAAAGGACCATCTAAAGTATGACAGGCCCAATCTCCAAGTTGTCCATTTCCAAAATCATAAAATCCTCTCCAAGATTTTGGTGCATAAGCTGAGTTGAAATCTCTATATTTTGCTGGACCTAGCCACAAATCCCAATCTAGGTGATTTGGAATAGGATTGCTAGGAGGAGGGAAACTTTCAGGTTTGGTCCAATAATGACCTGGTCTAAAATTAAATTCACCAATCCAAGCATGTACTTCCCTCACTTCACCTAATACTCCAGCTTCATACCACTCTTTAATTGATCTTATACCGTCAGTTGTATGACCTTGATTTCCCATTTGAGAAACTATTCCGTAATATTTAGCAGCCTTTTTAAGTGTTCTTAATTCCCATATGTTGTGAGCAAGAGGTTTTTCTACATATACATGTTTACCTAATTCCATAGCAGCCATAGTTGCAGCAAAATGCGTGTGATCTGGTGTACTAATTATCACAGCATCTATTTCCTTGTGCATTTTATCGAACATTACTCTAAAATCCTTAAATTTTCTTGCATTTGGAAACATATTATATCCATCGGCTGCACTTTGGTCATCCACATCACACATTGCAACAATATTTTCTTTTGGTACTTTGCTCCAATTTGCTCTTCCTCTACCACCTACTCCGATTACTGCGATATTTAATCTGTTATTTGCAGAAAATCCGTATAAACTTGGCAGAATCAATAGGCCAGAAGAAATTGCAGATGTAGACTTAAGAAAGGATCTTCTTGATGATTTGTTCATAATTTATTTTTTAATAATTGGTAAAGTTATTGACGAGGGATATTTTTTTGAATGATGAATTTTGTTATTTGCAGTAACGGATTTAATTTCATCATAATTGTTTCCACCTGTGTTTAAATTCCTTGCAAATCTCGGAAAATTACTACTTGAAATTTCGATTCTAATTTGATGACCTTTTTTAAAAAAATTGCTGGTAGACATTGGAGTTAAATCCACTTTATAAACTTTATCATTTTCCATAAAAACTTCTTTATCATATCCTTCTCTGTATCTAACTCTTTGTATAGTCTCGTCAATATTAAATGCTCTTCCGTCTGGGTATACATCAATTAATTTTATTGTTAAGTCTGTATCTTTTACATCAGAAGATAAATAAAGACTAGAATTTATAAAGCCAGTAACCTCAATACCATTTTTTAAAGGCATAGTGGAATAAACTAGTATGTTTTCGTTCAATTCAACTTCTTGTTGATCAAAAGCTCCTCCTTCAACTGCATTTCCTTGACAACAAACTCCCCCACCATTGGATTTCACAGGAGACATAGGGTCATAAGAAAATGAATCTGATTTATTATCAACCTTTCTTCTGATTGAAGTTAATTTTCCATCGCCATTTAAAGTATTTGCATTACCATTACTACTTAAATAAAAAGTAGTCATTTCTGTATTTTCTGGGGGCCAAATTTCGGAACTTTGCCATTTATTAGAACCCATTGTGTAATATTGAACTCTTGGGGTTTTCTCTTTAAAATCATTTTCTTCTCCTTTTAACATTAGATCAAACCAAGAATAAATTTGTTCATCGTAATTGAGTCTAGCGTCTCCAACGCTTCTTTGACCAACAATTGTATTTTCTGTAGCTCTTTTAAACCCACAATGTAAAGTTGGTGCAATTACTAGGTATTGGTTATCTACTGCCTTAGAATCTTTTCCATTATTTCTTAAATGATTAAACAATGCTATATTGGGGCTTGTAGCTACATCATACCATGAAACAAACCAAAAACTAGGAATATTGATTTCCATGTCATCGTGATAAAGTCCCCCCTTGTACCATGCAGGATCATTAGGTTTTCTTCTAATCATTTTATCAAAAATTTCTTTTTTCCCGTTTACACTTTTTAATAAATCTTGCAGGGGAAGATGATTAAAAGCCTCTGCCCAATCAACTTTAGGGTTCTTTGGAGCTAAATCATAAAACCTTGAAATTCTAATTAAATCATCCTGGGTTGCATCCGATGGAATTCTAGGTTTAAATTTATCATGTTCTACACCATATAACCAAGAAGGAAACAAAAGTTGTTCTACTCCTCCTCTATACCAATTTCCTTGTTCATAATAGTCACCGATTCTTCCTACACCAGCTCCAAAACCCTGAGGAACCATAGCGGCATGTGATGGATGATCAAGAGCAGCTACAGCCATTTGCCACTCTGCTGTAGAAGAACATCCAATAGTTCCTATTTTACCATTTGACCAATCTTGATCACTCATCCATGAAAAAGCATCAAAACCATCTGTCAATGGAACTCCTAAGATATCCCATTCACCCTCAGAAAAATACCTTCCTCTTTCATTTTGAATTACATAAGCATAACCCCTTTTCACAGCTTGGTAAGCAGATTGATATGCTCTTGTTTTTTCTTTTCCATCAACCCATGAGTTAAAGTTATAAGGGGTTCTTGAAAAAATAATTGGGACTTTTTCATCTGTTTTTGGACGATAAACATCAGTTGCTAATCGAATACCATCTCTCATTGGCATCATCACTTTTTGATCTACAAAAGCAATTTCTTTTAGTTTAGAAAGTATATCTTCCTGAGAGTTAACATTATAAGATAAAAAAAGTATAAAAATTAAAGTAGAGATATTATAAAGTTTCTTCATATCTTAAATATAACAAATTACTATTATTAAATATAGCATATGAGCTCATCATATATTAATTGGCTTGAACTGTTTTCTTCATTTTCATTTATATTTTATGGATTAATGTCCTTCTTTTCTCTAGAGATGAAAAAAGAATTTAAAAGATGGAATATTTCTCAATTTAGAGTTATAGTTGGAATAGCTCAATTAATAGGTGGAATTGGAATGATAATAGGATTTTATATTCCAGTGTTTACACTATTAGCTTCATTTGGATTAAGCATTCTTATGCTTTTAGGTTTTATTTTGAGAGTTATGGTTAAAGATGGGGTTTTAAAATCCTTACCTTCCTTGTTTTACTTTTTAATAAATTCATTTATATTTTTTAATTTTTTGAAAACAATAATTTGAAAAAAACTGTAGCAATAGCGGGTGCAACTGGATTTATCGGTAAATGGTTCATCGATAAATACAAAGAAGAATTTAATATAATAGCATTAAGTAGAAATAAACTTAAGAATCCTCAAGAAAATGATATTGAATGGAGACAAGTTGACCTTTATTCTATTTCTAGTACAACAAAAGCTTTAGAAAATGTTGATGTTGGAATTTACCTGGTACACTCTATGCAACCATCTACTAGAATGAACCAAGGTAGTTTTGAAGATACAGATATACTACTAGCTGATAACTTTTCAAGAGCTGCCCAGCATTGTGAACTAGAACAAATAATCTATGTAGGAGGAATTCTACCTAAAGACGATTTTAAAATATCTAAACACTTAAGATCAAGATATGAAGTTGAAAAAACATTGGGATCTGGTTCAACTCCTTTAACATCAATTAGAGCTGGAATTATAATTGGGCCAAACGGTTCTTCGTTTAGAATAGTTCAAAAACTTGTTAAAAACCTGCCTGTAATGGCTTGTCCTGAATGGACAAAATCACTAAATCAACCAATAGATATTTTAGATGCATTAAAAATTATTAACTGGTGTATTGCTAATAAGGAGACTTTTAATAAACCCCTTGAGATTGGAGGAAGTCAAGTTATTAGATATATGGATCTTTTGAAGATTACTGCGAAAAAGATGAATAAAAAAAGACTCATCTTTTCTTTGACATTCATTACAGTTGGTCTTTCTAAATTATGGGTAAGTGTTATTACAGGGACAAGTAAGTCTTTAGTGTCACCACTTATCGAAAGCTTAAAGCATACTATGACTTTAAACGCTGAAAACAGAATTAATTTAGATATTGATTATATATCAGTTGAGGATAGTGTTGAGAAGGCATTAAATACAAAAGAAAAAATTCCTGAAAACCCTGAATTTATCAAAATAAGTTCTGAGAAAAATACAGTTAGAAGTGTTCAAAGAATTGCAAACCCCAGTAAAAGAACAGCTAAGTTTGTAGCAAGAATTTATCCAATTTGGTTAACTAAAACATTTGCAAGTTTAGTTAATGCTAACTTTGATGGAGAATACGTTAAATTTTCTTTTTTCAAAATTATTTTATTAGAATTAAAAGTAATTAAATCAAGAAGTGATGATAAAAGGCAACTCTTTTTTATATCTGGTGGAGTTTTAGTTAAAAGAAATGATTTAGGATGGTTAGAATTTAGATCAGTCTTAAATGACGAATATTTAATTGCTGCTATTCATGAGTATGTACCTAAACTACCCTGGATAGTATATAAATTTACTCAGGCAAAAGTTCATCTTATTGTAATGAAACAATTTGAAAAGTTTTTATTTAAAATTCCAAATCAGTATTCCAAAAAAAATAATTGATTACTAAAATATATCTGATGTAATTAATATGAATAATAATATTTATAAAATATAGCTGATTAAACATTATTTTTTACATTTGCATTCGTTAAAAAAAGGTCGCGTAGCTCAGCTGGATAGAGCATCTGCCTTCTAAGCAGACGGTCACACGTTCGAATCGTGTCGCGATCACCAGAGTAAATAGGGGGTTTTTAACCCCTTTTTCTTTGTACCATTTGCACAAAATTCGCACAAAAAAACATTGAGATAGAGGGCTTTTAGAATAGAATATGAAAAAAGTAATTCTACTATTACTGCAATTATACTATTTCTTATTGCACCTTACAATCTCCGCCAAAAGCGTTAAGTATTGTGACATAAGAATCTAATATTTCTCTCGTAAT
>Ga0115004_10001435_pt1 | contig 19576 bp, 27 predicted proteins | sample ArcticOcean_MG_C_10_FD_88737 | JGI IMG/M metagenome (GOLD analysis project Ga0115004, IMG submission 88737) | Marine microbial communities from western Arctic Ocean - ArcticOcean_MG_CB11_90 | ecosystem: Environmental > Aquatic > Marine > Oceanic | place: Arctic Ocean: Canada Basin | collected... | reverse complement strand
CGGCTATTTCTACCGGACGAAAGTCCCCGACCACTACATGGAGTTCGAGCCCAACGACGACCCGTGGTACAAGTCCGCAGGCAAGAAGACGATGCTCGTGGAGAAGGCCGTGGTGACTTACCTTGGCTGGAAGCATCCGCAGCACACCTACATCAAGCTTGATGCTCACAAGTTCGACAAAGCGTTGGCCCGGAGCTGCGACATCGTCTGGCTCGCCTTCGAGGAACCGCCAAACCTGTTCAAGTATCTGGTGGCGTGGGCCAAAAAGCCCGCGACCGTTGCCGCCCGGAAGCGAAAGTACGAGAAGGTGTTGGACGACATCATGTCGCTTCCGAACCTCTTCCCGCCCCGCAAAGTGAACGACTTCATATTCGACAAGTGCAAATACTACGCGGCAGCCAAACGGTGGGGAATACCCATCGAGGACACGTACTGCACCACTTCCGTTTCCATCCAGACGGCCGGACTGCGTCGGAAAATGAACGCGTTGGGCGACAAGGTGTACGTCAAGCCGTTGCCCTCGAGCGAGGCGTTCGGAAACATTGTGTTCCAGAAGCCGTACGACACTCGTGCCATCGACGAGTACCTCAAGGAAATGCGCAGCACCGGTGTGGACCGTCTGTGCGTTCAAAAATTCAACCCCAACTTCGCCACGAAGAAGTACCCGGAGTACCGCACGGTGTGGGTGGGGCGGCACTTCTGCCACGGCATAAAGACCGAAGGGGCGGGCTACACCACGGGGGAGATGAAGCGCATTCCCGCCAAACTGCGCCAGGCCTGCATCGGGGTGATCGACCGGCTCGAGGAGAAGTTCCGGGTGCCCATGATAACTCTAAGGATCGATTGGGGTAAGACGCCCGACGGGGAGTACTTTCTGAACGAAATAGAGCAGGCGTATGGTACTTTCATCGACGAGCTGTCTTACCGCACGCGGCTAGAGAAGAAGATCGGCGACGAGTTCATGTCCAAGGCTCTGGCGCACATGAAGCTGCGGTAATTGGATGTATTAATATATTCTCTACTGAAAAATGGCGGTGAAGAAGAAGGTCGGCATCGTCATCGGTCCGCATGCCAACAAGTGGGTGGAAACCTACAACGACACCGTGGGGATGTCGCCGAAGCGCCCCTGGCTCGACGCCGTGCCGCGCAGCCGCCGCGTCGATGAGGACGGCCGCTTTAAGCCCACGGGTCGGTTCGTGCGAATCGACATTGCCATGGCGTACGCCCTGATGTACATCAACGAGAAGCGCGGTCAGCCCTACGCACTCCATATCATCCCCGCGGGCAAGGTGTCGTCAAAATTGTTTGAAGGTTACGACTTCATCTTTTACCACTGGTTCGACCTCCTGATCGTGCCGTCGTACAAGCCCTTCGCCGACAAGGCCGGGCGACCGATGGCAAAGCTGAAGAAGATCTACGACAAGCATGCCCCGAAAATATTCCCCCCCGCCAAGTATGCGGATCTGATATACGACAAGTGTGATTACTACAGCTTTCTCTCGGAGCGGGGGTTGCCCGTCGGGAACACAGTGTGCGTGAACCGCCATGAGTTCGAGGCGGCGCCCAAGGCTACCGCTTCCCGGATCGCGCGGCATATCAAGCTGGCGAAGTGGGGCGAGGCCTTTGCCAAGCCGGTGTGGGGCACAGACGCCATCGACGTGGGGAGGCCCGCACAGCTGAATACCCAACCGAAGATCCTCAAGTACCTGACCCAGACCTTCGCAAACCAGCGGTACCCCAAGGTGGTGTTCCAGAAGTTCTACAGCGATTTCGAGACGACCGTGCCGCAGATCCGCACCTACTGGCTCGGCGACCGTTACCAGTACTCGGTGATGGAGGACCACACTGAGCACTACCTCACAGAGGCGAACGACGTGCCGCTGATCGAGAAGGCAAAGGCGATTGCGCGGGAGACGTTCAAGTACATCAAGCCCCTCTTCAGGAAGGACGGCCGCAAGGTTGACCCGTTTGTGACGCGCGTGGATTTCGGGTGCTGCCTGGAGAAGGGTAACAAAGACACTCTATTTATCAACGAGATCGAATTCAACCCCGGCCTCTATTTGTACATGGACCCGGTCGACAGCTATCGCCGCATGAACTTCGACTTCAAGATGGCGACGCAGGCGGACCGGATCATCCGGCAGTTCTTCGGCTTCAAGCAGCCGCGGGGGAAGATCAAAATCTGAGCGTCAGTGCGGCCGCCTTGGCCTTGGACACCTGCTTTCGCCCCTTCTTGCTGACGATGCGGTCGGCGCGCAACTTTTGAGAGACCTTTTCCAGCAGCTTGTCGCCGTAGGTCTTGTTCCACTTCGGGATGATGACTTTCTTGACGGGTGTGGAGAGCATGCTGGGGTGGCGAATCAAGCTTTGAAAAACAATAATCTATTTGTTATTGTTTTTGAGAGATTGTATTTTTAATAATACGTACTATAAATGATTGACGTTGAGAGACTCGCGACCTTGCCTGGTATCAGCGATTTTGATAAAACCATGCTGAGCTATTTCAACTGCGATATGGAGAAGGATCTAACTACGAATTACTCGAACTACTGCTTCCAGACTCTGAACGGGTACCTCAGTATGTTCGATTTCTTCCACCAAGCAATTATGGTGGAGGAAGCTCCGAGTGTGAACCAAGAAGGGATGTATCCAGGCAGCCAGAAACATAGACATGGGCAGATGAAACGATACGTCGCAAGTGTGTTCACGCGGGGGCAGCCCCTAGATTCCGATCCTTTCGACAGTGTCACTGAGGCCATAGGTTTTTACAGGCGCCTCGAAGCCCTGATGAAAAGTATGTTCGTAGGCAGAATTGAAACAAGGGACATGTTGGATGTCAACTCCTATGGCAAACGCATTAAAAACCTGAGGAGGTCTACAAACTCTGCTCGTATACAAAAGGCTGGCAATGACCCCCTGATGGACCGCGCGTACCAAATTTACACAGACTGGACCTCGCATTACCTAACTACTTTCAACTACTTTTAACTGCGCATCCAACCGACCCACCAATTTCGCCAGCACCCGCGACAACTTGGGCGGGACCGCGTTTCCAATCTGCCGGTACATCGACGACACCGAACCCGAGAACACGAAGTCGTCGGGAAACGTCTGGATGCGTGCATACTCTCGAACTGTCATTCGCCTGGTTTCGCTGGGGTGGATGTTGATTATGGGGCCGCCCGTACCCCCGCCCCTTCCCGTCACGGTGGGCGCCACCTTGTCCCAGTCCAGCTTCCGGTTGCCCATGTAGCCCGTTATCTTGACCCTATGCTTTGTGCCTATGTGCTGGATCGCCGGATCATACTCGAGGGGCAGGTCGCCGATTGCGTCTCTCAGAGTTTTGGTGATCACTTGCTTCTCCTCCGGCCACCGGAAGGCGATGCGCGGGGCAATGTCGTCCCTGATGCCGATGAAGATGACCCGCTCCCTGTTCTGCGGGATGTCGTACCACTTCACCTTGAAGAGCTTGGTGTGCACCGCGTACCCGCATCGCTCGAGGTCGGAGACGATCATCTTGAACACTCTGCCCCGCCGAAGGGTCTTGTCCTCCTTGGTCTCGTACCCCCCGAGGGACAATATCCCCTTCACGTTCTCGAAAACGAAGTACTTGGGGCGCTTCAGCTTCAGCAGTCTGACCAGCTGCAGGTACAACGTGTTGCGGCTGTCGTTGCATTGGCGGTTCAAATTCGCGATCGAGAACCCCTGACAGGGGAACCCTCCCGTGAGGACGTCGCAATCGGGGACTGTGGCGATGTTGTTTATATCTTCGCAGTGGGGTTTGAGATTGTAGTAGTTCTCATAGGTCGCGCAGGAGTCCTTGTCGAAATCGTTGGCGTAGACGACGTCGAAACGATCCGTCTGCTCGTGGAAGGCAAAATCCAACCCCCCGCAGCCGGCAAACATTGAGGCCACCCTAAGTTCATGGGTTGGGTTGGGTTGTGTCATCTATCTTTAACCCCAATGTAGCGCCTCGTCTTTAATATACCACCGCCTCGTGGCAAAAACTTTTTAAAGTGCATTTTTAACCTCGCTTGGGACTTTTGAACCGGGTCAGTTAAGTTAGACAGCACAGCGAAAAGACACAAACTATGCTCACCCAACTTGAAATCAACAATCTCAATGACCGACGCCGGTATATATTGGAGAAAAATGACGCGGAGTTTCGCATGTTAATTTTAGAGCTGGACAAGACGGAGGCTCAGACAAGCCACTACGCATGTCGTGCGATTGCGGAAATACACCGCGTCCTCCTACCAAACACGACCTCCGTAGTGTCGGATGACCTCGTAGTCGATTCGAAATCTACCGTCTACCGTTTGTTGCGCAAATTTAGCCTCGCAGTGCGGCACCTCAGTGCAGTGGAGAAGCAGAAAGCTCGCACGGACGCACTCAGGGGGAGCCAGATGGTCTCGCACTTCCGTATTCACCCCCAGGCGTGGATGCACATTATGTCGTACGGACCCCAGTAGGACCTCGAGGACTGAGCTTAGAACTTCGTAGGCCCTCCAATTAAAAGCTGTATTTTGTAGTGACCTTAGAACAAGAAGAGGCAATCAGTTGGCGACTACATTACACTCACATAACTCACACAAAACTCAAAATGGGTCTCAGCAATATCCTCACAGAGGAAGACATCGTCATCCGTCCTACATGTAGCGACCGCGCCCTTGCAGACCGGTCTGTGAGGAAGGCACGCATTTTGTACATCGACGAGATGCACATGGAAGACACCGAGCTCGGATATATCGCCACGCAGGTGATGGCCAACCGCAAGGGCCGCGCCGTGAAGATCATCTACAAGCTTCCTCCCAATAGCAATTGGAAGAAGCTTCTGGATACCTGCCTCCGCGCCGGGGACGGAGAGGGGTTCGGGATGCGGACCGAGTACATCGAGGACACCCCCAAGGACAGGTGGCTTGTCGTGGACTTCACCCCGGAGATTTCCCGGGTGCACATTAAATATATAGACTAACGGCTCTGCTGGAGATAGTCGCGCCTTGACACCTTGTACGCCCAGTGCTGCAGGGTTTGGCGAATGGCGGGCGATATGCTTGCGTCGTTGAGACCGCCCACACCGGCCTTGCGGATCAGGTTGATTAGGCGAGTCCTAAACCTCCCCCTGGGCCCTGCCACGCCGGCCCATCTGCGTATCTGGCGTACGTCGTCGGGGCAGCGTTTCCCAGCGCACCAGTCGCAATACCAGTGAACCCAGCCGTAGGGGTGGTGGTCGGTAATCCACCGCTTCGATTCCCAAAATTTGAGCGTCGTGCCGACCTTGACTTTGTACCTATTAACGTTTTTGTCATACTTTTCGAAGGGCTGCGTGAGCATGTGGTCGGGGATTCCCTTCCACCAGGACTTGGGGTATTGTTTGTGCACGGAGGTCAGCTTTTTCCGCGTAACGCCGCTGTAGATGTCCCTCCAGTAGGTGCCGCCGAACGAGCCCATCTTGAACATCTGCCTTGGCGACAAATTGGGTTTGAAGCTGGCAACGATGGTGTCGTAGCTGTCCTTGCCGGTGACTTTGTGGGCGTTCCACAGCGCCTTGTCCACCTTCCGCGCTTTCCCGCCTAGTATCACGCTCGCGAGCCGGGCGTAGGCCCAAGAATCGGGGGTCTGGTTGGGCCTGCTCCCGCCCGAGTAGTAGGCTCCGCGCCCTTTGCTGAGCACCCCTTTGATTCCCGGACGCTTGAGTATAAACTTAGCGATGAAATCGGTGTCGGTGACGGCTACGCCGTACTTGCGCTTGAAACGCACCACGTGGGAGCTCCGGCGGCTCTTGAACGATTTGACCTTGGGTCTCTTGGTGCCGAGGACCAAGCTGCGAACCTGCTTTCGCTTGTCCGCGGCGGTGAGGCCACGTGGCACGTACTTGCGCGGCAAACCCGTCGCTGCGTCTTTTGGACTTCGCCTCATTGCTTGTTAGAAATATAATAATCACATCTTCACCCATGGACGCAGAGCTCCAATGTAGCGGTCGAGCACATCGGGAGCTCTCGGTTCCCGCCAGTCGTCCATGAAAAGATGCGCATATGTGCTGTCGGGCTCCTCAAAGCCACGCGCTATCTTCATCTCTAGTGCCAAAACAACAGTCTCTATGGGTATCCCATCGAGGCCGAACGCGTCGAGAAGAGGCTCGAAATCCTCCGTGTGGTTCCAATCCGGGCTCCCAAGCCATCCGTTCAGGAACGCCATCAGAACCTCCTCCGTGCGACCCAGGGATACCAAAGCGAGGCCCATTTGGGTGAAGCGGCATCTGAACGTCATGCCACTGAGCATCATATGTATGATAGGGTGCATGGACGAGTCACACATGTACCCCATTCCGAGGCAGTTTAGTCCCGTCTTCTGATACATGAAACCCATGTCGACCATGAAGTAGGGGAGCTGCTCACTGACAACCTTCCATAGGGGGGCGTCTACTATATTTGCACTTGATTGGACCTTCGTGTTGGGAGCCGTCGAGACCATCGATGGCGGGAAGCTAAGCCCCCTGGGAAGTGTATTTAAGTAAGATTTAAATGTACCGAGTGCTAATAATTTGACGCAACGCAACTCACTTTTTCGGTTTCTCCATGATGAGGAACTGCATTATCACGCGGCGGCTTTTGGAGGGTGGGTTGGCGTTCACGGAGTGGCTGCCGGGGTCCTCTAGCCCCTTGAATATGCTAAGCCCATCCTGGTCCTGGATGTTCACCGTCACTCGGTCTATAGTTTTGGGGTTGATGGCGCTCACGAACACTGCGGTCTTGCCGACGTGTCCCAGAACAAAGGGCTTGTAGTCAGAGGGCTGGAGGACGCCTGAGACACCGCTGCTGCTGGGCGCCTCCATCACTAGGTTGAAGCGCCTGTTGGTGTCAGTGTAAGTGTTGCTGGAGCTGGAGCAGTGCTCCCCCCCTATCTGGGCAATATCGAACTCCGGAATGTCGATGGAGAAATATTTGATAACGTCGTCGTCGTCGCCCGAGTCGTCATACAGCGAATTCACATTCTCGTTGATCTTGTACCCGCCAATGTAAATAGAGCTGAGGTAGATTTCACTGGCAGACGTCAGGTTGATCTGTTCAGAGAGGCGCGCCGTGAACTGGCAAGGGTCGTCTCCGGCGGTGCCAGTGAGAGCATCTTTGGAGTCTACAATTATGACCCGCGTCTCGTAGTTGCCGCGGTGCTGGGTGCTGAAGTAGTCGGCCATTTACACTTGAGCTATATTAAATTCGCACCCAATTAGACGTTCCTTCAGGACTTGCTCAGGACCTTCAGGATGTTGACTACCTTCTTGAGCGTGGGCGGGCACACCTTGATGCACTCGCATATTTCCTTCTGCGTCGGCTTGGTCAGCCCCAAATCGGTGACCACGTAGGATATGATCCCGGCGACCCGCGACTTGGAGGCGATGCTGCTCATCTCGTCGTCGTACTGCTCGAAAATACCCTCGCATCGCTTGCCCACTTTGAAGGGGAGGTCGAGCCGGGAGATGAACTTTGCAAACTTGGAGGAGTCCTTCGAAGCCTTGTACAGGATGTACTCATGCTCTGTACCGACGAACATCTCCTTCAGAACTTTGTGCCCCTTCGTGATATTCTTGGGCTCGATCTGGAAAGCCGTGGCAATCTCACTGTCCTCGCGCGGGCAGTCTGCGAGCCGACAGGCGTAGGCCAGGCAATTGGCGATGATCCCCTGCCTCACGCCGCCGCGAATGACCTTCTCGGTGAGAGTGACTTGGTACCAAATGCTTTTTGCGTGGTCGAGAATGCGCTTCGGACTCCCCAGCCGCTCCGCCCCTCGCGTAAGGATGTTTGACACCTCCCAGAACGCCTTCTGCTTGTGCGGAATGTTCCACACGTTGCGTTTGGACATGTCGTACTGGATCTTCTTGCCGTCGGGGGTGGTGAAGGTGGTCATCTGCCCCTTGGGAAACTGCATGTTGTACCCATCGTCGTAGGGGTTGTTCTTGTCGCGGCTGGTGTTGCACCGGGACTTGTTGACGCTCGGGCCGCCGCTGTCGTTCCTGTAGTTGTTCCACTCGGCCTCCTGGCTCAGCATATTGTCCTCGAATATGAAGCCGCAATTGTCGCACAAAACCTGCTCATGCGGGGCGAATATAGCAACGCCCTGCTCACTGGTGTTCCCACAAGGACACCTTTGAGAGGCTTCCGTGTGACTGACATCTGGATCTGGTTCTGGTAATCTGCTATTTTTTTTGCTGTCCGATTTTTTCATCTGCTCGAACAGAAACGAGACACTTGGCGCAGTCATGGTGATAGAATTACTCGGGAGGAGTGAGCGGTTGTATGTTATTTTTGGAGATGTCCCTTTAATATACTTTCATTTGGGCAGGCGCATTAACATTGGTTAAATACGCAATTATACGAGCGGAGCGTTTTTGAGGATGGGCTTGGGGACGGACACGTAGTAATCACAGGAGCCAGTGGTGCTGTCGACCATGAAATCTTCGTCGGCGCTGTGCAGAAACCAGTTTTTCTGCTCCCTTACAGTCTGCCGCGTCTTGGGGCAGACGTAGATCTGTTCTCGCGAACCCATTCGGTAGTATGTGAAGCACTCTTTCTTGCAGTGACACATCGGCATTTTGCTGTATTGTTAGACTTATCAGAGATTGTACTTTAATTCGGGTGTTGCCATCGGTTTAAAATGTCCGCCGTTGGTAAAAAGAAACTAAGATGGACATAGACGATCTAATATCCACGGTTTGTAAAATAACGGTCGACCTGGAGCGGGGTATGGACTACGAAAGTTTGGATTCCAAGTATTCAGACTTCAAAGAAAATCACCCGAAAGTTTACTCCCTCGCGAAGGGCGATCCAGGGTGCCTTACCAAGCTCCGGCAGATCAAGACTTTGCGTGATCAGAAGACAGAGGGCACCTCGCAGTACGAGGCCAGTGTCATCTTCGGCCAGACCTTGGCAGACCAGTATCTCGTCCGGGAGTAGAATATTAATTTATGCGCTGTAAGCAAGAACAATGGCGGACAAAGATTTCAAGCAAAATGTAAAAGAATTTAATGAGGTGAATTCACTGATCGCCGCGGCCAAGGACCAGCTGAAGGTCCTAAGCGAACGCAAGAAGACACTAGAGGACTCGCTTATTGTTTGGATGAAGCAGAATAACTTCACCGAAGCAGTGACAAAGAAGAACAAACTGGTGCACAAAGAGCAGAAGAGGAAGGTTCCCGTAAAGAAGAAGGAGGCCGCCAAAAATCTGGCCGACTATTTCGACGCCGTAGACTGGACCGACTTCAAGTCCTTGTCTTCGATCCAGAAGGCGCAGGCCATCAACGACTATCTCTCCAGCAAGAGGAAGACGGTCACCAAGAGCACCTTGGGAGTCCGTAAAATTCCAAGCAGTATGTCAGGTTGATGCAAAAAAATATGTTGGTTATGTGAAAAGATGTTCAAGCTGTACAACGAAAACACCGAAGACATCTTGAAACGCTGGGCGGGCGCCGACGGAAAGCGGCTGCAAATGCTCCGCTTGGTCTGTTTGCTATTGGTATTGGTCGCCACCGGGTTCACCCTCACCAGGAACACCTTCATGCCGAACGTACTGGACAGACCAACGAAGAGCGCCCTTCTGCTGCTCTTTATCGTCGTGACCATTCTTGGCTGCTGGGGAGTCTACGAGGCCCTCCGGGTGCGACTGGGTCCAACGTACGCGGCAGTGGTCGCGATTGTGGTGTTCACCGTGGCTGTGGTAATATTCACGAGCTCCGGCGAAGAGGTCATCCAAGACGAATTCGTAAAGCTGCAAACGTTCGCCCAGCCCGTACCGGTCTCCAAGACAAGCAGCTTGGGCGCCCTCGTCGTCAAAACCGAGGCAGTCCCCGCCGCCGAGCAGAGAAAGACCGCCATGAAGGCCGACACCGGTTACAAAGACATCGTGCCCACAATCGCCAGGCTCAAGTCGAAAATCACGTCCACCAAGTTGGACAGCGAAGACCAACTGGGATCCCAAGACATAGCCGAGCTTGAACGGCTCATGAGCGAGCTCGAGGTGGCGAACGGTATCTTGGCAAACAAGGTGGCTGAGTTCGACGCCAAGGTTTACACGGGCAGCCCTGTGCTCCACGAGCCGACGACGGCCACCTTCAGTCATAAAGGAATTGAAGTGAAGGACGGCAAACGGGTGTACTACAGGCTCAAGGTGGTGCTCACGAGGGACGCCGAATCCCGGCTATCCAAGGCACTCTCCGTGGATAAGTCCACCGACAAACGGAACTGGTCGACTGTGAGCAAACAACAATTCAAAATGCTTGGGCAAGGATGGATCATCTCATCAAGTGAACCAGACGGTTGGGACATTCTGGATACGGGTGTCACGCGGTGGGCGTCGCAGAACAGCACCGGACACGCCCTCGAAATACTGAGCTCCGTGGACCTTAGCAAGGCCTCCGAGACACCCGGTTTCATTGAGTACGTCGTCACCAAGGGCAAGTCCCTCACCGAGGCGGTCGGCGAGAAGACCACGGCGCGTGTCAGCGTCAAGGTCGGTCAGGGCAAAACCGAGGGTTTTACTTCCTACCAGGACATCGTGGACAATCAATTCGTTTAAAACCGAGAAAGAGAACCTGGGCTAACATCAAACATAACCAATGGACAGTCAAAACTTCACCTTCACGCCAAAAACCTCTAAAACGTCTCGCAGGGTTGTAGAAACTCCCCCGAGGGGTGACGGCTACATGCAGTACCTTCCGATTTTGGTGGCGTTGGGAACGATTGTGGCGATGTACTTCTTGTACAAGGAGTTCAAGAAATCCGAGAAGGAGCAATATGAGCTGGGGCAGACGGTAAAAAACCTGCAAGCCAAGCTGGAACGTCCCTTTATGGGCGGTGAGGACATTTACCCCTATGAGGAGTCGGATGCTTCATCAGACTCTGACGTCGAGTCCGTCGCCGAGTCGGCAGATGAGGAGATTCAGATCAAGCAGAGTGTCGCAGAGTAATGTTGCAATGTTGCAAAGTAATCAATAACCGTTATGGTGGGCTTGTGGCTCAGTTGGATAGAGCATTGGACTTCTAATCCAAAGGTCGCGGGTTCAAGTCCCGCCAAGCCTTCCATAAACGTTATTACTCGTCTTTCAGTTTCCCGCGCATACCGTACGCGCCGTTATAAACCCCCTTGAACACATCGGGCACCACGACGACCTTTTTTACCTTCCGCTTCTTCTTCTGCCACATCTGGGCGACGGCGACAACCTCCGGGTGCGCATTGATGACATCGATGAGCCACGAGCAGACCTGCTTGCACTCGCTTATCTCCTTGCCTCCGGTAATGATGGTCGCCCCAGACTCGAACACGAAGATGCTAATCTGCCCCTTCGGTTTGCCGGCCTTGTCAACGCTCATGTCCTTCTGATTGACGACGGACAGCCACTTTATGTTGATGCCGGCGTGCCGCGAGGGGTTGAACTCTGCGCTTCGGACCAAGGCGGTGCTGTCTTGTCCGATTTTATACTTCGCCATCAGTAGGTTTGTCAAAGCCCTCTGCTTGATGACGTGGTCGGTCGAGTTGTCGAATAGATGGAAATTTGTATGGATCATGCAGATATCGGTGGTCAGCACCGACGGCCGCTTGACGTCTTCAGCACCCGACCATGCGCCCTCGATACCTTCCAGGTACCTGGCCACTACGTAAGGCGCAGCCGCGCAAGCCTTGATGCTCCGGAGCCCCGAGAAGTGCAGCTTCCCGTTGGGGAACACCTTGACAGCCAAATTCATAGCGACGTCTCCGTCCACGATCATGAATTTCCAGGTCAAGCTGTTGTAAAAATCAGTCATCTTCTTCGCTGTCTTTGACACGCCCGACTTCACCATCTTGGTCACCGTTTTCGACTTGCGCTTCGTCGGGCACGTGATGCTCTCCGGGTCCACCCTCTCCAGGTGGGCAACTATCACAGCCAGATTATAGCTGACGTCCAACTTGGCCACGAGGGTGATGGTGTTGAGCTGCAGCTCACTCGGGGATTTTGAAGTGCCGTCGGTAAGGTGCACCTCATTGATTTGGCGACAGGCTGTCGCCATTTTGGCATCCCCCTTCCACTTGTCCTTGTTGGGAAAGTGCTTAAACTTGAACCGGGTGATATCCATGTCTTTAAATTGCCAGTGGGTTCTCTAAGTAGTAGAGGCTCAGATCTTTAATCCGTTTTGAGTTCTCTAAATAGAATTGTCCATTTTCTTTAACCCTTAATGAAAAAGCAAAAAAACAATTAAGTAGAAGGCTCAAATATATATATCACGGTTGAACAACAATGCCTACCAAACATTGCACAGCGAAAGGCCCTCCGGGTTTCACTGCGTCGCAACGTGCGATGCGTGATTTGAAGAGGCAGTGTAAGTGCCTGAAATGCGCAGTGATCAAGTTTCACGGCATGATTGGCCGCAACGACACCGTCGCAGTTGCCAGAATTATAGAAACGCGACCCGAGCTGGCGGACATGCCGTCCACCGGTGGAGAGATGTACGGGTGCGCACTGGAGGCAGCGATTCACAGAGGCAGACCCGACATGTGTAAGCTATTGATCAAGAACGATTGCGGGCTGTCGAACAACATTTCCCTGAACAAGCCCAGATGGGGTAACACTGGACCGAGCCTTGGTCCCGCCTTCCACGCCGCTCTCGTAATGTATCCCGCGTGTGCCATGCTGTTCTTTGAAACCGCCGACCTCGCCTGGGGGGACACGCGCGGGGGGACGGTGTACCACTATCTGGCATGTGCAAACAGTGACAAACACAAGTGCGAACCGAAGGTTTACACGGAGCTGCTCGATGGAATTGCCCGGCGCAAAGCAGCTGGAAGCCCCGTCGGCGATATCAACAAGAGGACCTGCGTCTGGACGTCGGGGGATATGACTGCACTGCAATATGCACTGGTGAACGGCAAGCCCCCAGAGCTGGTAAGGGGTTTGATCCAACACGGGGCGAACGCTTTTTTATGCAAGTTCGCGCCTTGGGTCTATTACCGACCGGGGGTAAAAACCGTCCATAGTGCATGCTGCAGAGCAGTCCGGGCGCCAGACAACGCCCGTGTTATGGTAGCTTCGCTCGGTAGGCAGTTCGGCAAGACGCCCGACAATACCAGCCCACACGTAAGCAAAATAGGCTGCATGTTCGTGTGGAAGCACATCATGGAGTACGTCAGTGGTCAGGTCGAGGACTACACCCAGCGCTGGGAGAACTTCCAGGAGTGGGAGAAAGACTTAGCATACCGAGCACTGAAGGCATAACCCCCCCATTTACACCTCAATACAGTACAGCAGCCCGAAAATTGTAGACACCCTAGTCCATAACTGTAATATCAAGACCGTCGTGGAGTGTACTATAAGCAAATCGCGGTGAGCCAGAGCGTCTTCCGGGGGATCCTCATAGTGGTCGATGGTGCCGAGCGTCGAGGACATCACCCAGTAGAACGCCCACGATGCGCATAGCACGGTGACGACAAAGGCGTCTTTGACTACCACAGGGAACTTAGGCATAACGTAACGTAACGCAACAGGTATCATACATGATACACATTGCGCTGAGTCTTAAAGCCGACGTTCAATAATTTAGCTGCCTATAACATACCCCGGGCAGTCATAAACTCTGCCTCCCTCCGTTGCCATCCCGCACTCACGGTGACCTTTGGTATCATCTGATATATTATGGGTGTTTTTTGAGCCACAGTGTGGGCAGGTGACCACTACAGATGCCAACGTGCTACTACTGCTATCCCACAAAACTTGTTGGTCTTTCAAGCTCTGCCATTCAGAATCACTTCCCTTGAAGTTAGGCTTGTCGGGTCCAAAGCGGTACTCCATTTTGTGTAATACATCTTTTTATGCTTTAAACTCAATCGCTCTGGCGTAAGTGCCTTCCAGTCCATTTAGTACTTTACATCAGCCGGCCAGTAGTGATATCTGTTGCGTTCAAGGTTACGTTGTCTCACACGGTTGTCAAGATCTTCGTCTTGTTCTCCGACATACAACCAGTGCCACTTCTGATCAATTGCGATGTACCTCCAGTGATGCAAGTTGATGCTCATGCATATTTCCAGCCATTTGGATTGGTCTTCTCCTAGTTTGATTGACTTATTCATAATGTTCTATACTGTTCACGAATCTTTAAGCCTTGAAGCAGAACTTGTCCAGGGCGGAGGTGTTGCAGTAGGCGAAACTCTCAATGCTGGGCACTTTGGTGTGATTGCGCGCCAGGTGAAAGAGGAGCTGACACACCGCGTCGGCGATGTCGTGCTTGCGCTCGTAGGGGATGGGTCTGCCCAGGACGGCTGTCGCGGTCGCGGTGCTCTCCACTTTGCGGCCCTCGTAGTCAAGGTGCCCGATGCTGAAGTGCTTGTGCACGGAGGTGGGGCTGATGAGGATGGTTTTGTCCCTGTATCTATTCATGATGAGTTCCTGAATCACGATAAACCCCCCCGGTGGCTGCCTCTCTATTATGATCTCGTCCGCCTCATCGAAACACGGGAACTCCCGGTAGAGGTGGTCGAGGTAGTCTATGAAGCAGAGCGAGTGTCTGCAGCTGCATCCCGGGCAGTTTACGCACAATTCCTTGATGTTCACGAGGGCGATGCTGCGTATCTCGTTGAGCTCGTAGTTGGAGTACACCTCCGCGTCCACCACCCCCAGGTGGAAGATACCTATGTCTACGCTGACGACGCGCATTGTGAGGTTGTTTGTGTAGTACGCGCTGGGTCTCTAACCCGTTTCACTATTTCGGGGGTGGAAAGTTTCTATATAATAATGACAAATGGTTTTAATAACGTTTGAACGAATTTGAATATTAACTAGGGTAAATGAAAATCGTAATATTAATATCTTGAATCGCATGATACACAAAATAGTACAAATTAGTGTTGTTTTTGTTGGCCTTAGGATCGCACGCCCTAAACCTCACAGACCTCCGAACCGTACTATCCTCTACCCTACCAAGTTCTTTGCAACTATGTCACTTGACGCAACTACCAAGGTCGACGCTTCCAAGACCACAACGTCGGTACGTTCAAACGGCTGCATCGATTGCGGATCCGTTTCGACCAGCGAGTGCGAGACCTTCGAATGCGACCACTGCCACACCCCTGTGTGTAAAAACTGTCTCAAGAATGCGACCAGGGATGCCGGCTACGAGAGCGTTCCACTCATCTTCTGCGATGAGTGTGCCGTATTCAGTCACTTTGGACCGGACGGTTGCAAGGAAGGCGGATGCACCGACTGCTGGCCAGGGGACGGAGATTCCGGCTGCGAGGACTGCGGCGGCTGCTCCAACTGCCCCGGTATGTTTGTCTGGTGAAAAATAAAAAAAATAAAATAAAAAAAAAAATATTAAAATGTCGACGATAGCAACTACCCTTCACGATGGTACTGTCCGCATCGACTGGTACGGCAAAGCCGGCACGGTCCGGGCTCATTGCCACGATTCAGGCATAGCCGTAGACCTGAATGCGGTGCCCTGGACTTCGCAGGAGGAAGCCTTCGGATGTCTCAGAGACATCAGAGCAGTCGCGGAGGTGTACTGGAGACATGCGAGCCAGTACGACCGTTCGCTCCGGCGAGAATACCAGGTATTTCCGAACGGGCTATTCCAACGAGCTCACCAATAAACTGCTCGTCTGCACACAATGTTTCACACACACGAGAAGTCGAAAACCCCACACTCACATCTTGCTCCCCAATTGTACCAAGAGCGGTACCATCCTTAGCTTGAACCATCAAAACTTGAGAAACATATTCATTCGTATCAATTTTTGAATCGGACATCGATATTTATAATATTACATTTTATTTTATGAAATAAAAGTATTGTTCAACGGTAATACCGCAAATGAAAAGAAAGCACCATAACGAGATAGTCTCACGGAAAATGCCCAGACGACGTGTCTTGTATATGGACGATAGTAAATCAGCGAGATTACTGTACGGGAGAATTCTCTCCGAGGCAGGGTGGATGGTTGAAACGTGCTCCTCCACGGAAGAAGCGTTAATAAAGCTCAATACATGTCCGGACTCATACGATATGGTCATGAGCGACGTAATAACGCCCATGAATATGTCCGACGGGTTCGATCTTCTCAGACAGATGAAACTATCTATAATCCGTGGTATTAACTCAACACCCTTTGTCGCCCTTTCTACATGTCAAGAACTAAGTAATCTCGCGCTAACCATGGGTGCCATAAAGTTTATTCACAAGCCATTGACACCCTCAATTGCTAATGAACTTTGTATAATACATTTTTAATTTGTCCCCTCGTCATCGCTTCTCTAATAAGTTTAAAGCTGTTTATTTAATTAATCTGTCGCTTACGACCATGTGCAGACCACTCGCCGCTGCGGTTCCTGATCTTCCATTATCGTTCCTACATGCCACCCACTATTTGTACACCTCAACAATGGTCTTCACCAGGGCACTGCGCTGGATATCGCAGCCCTCGGAAGATGGCGTGCTGGCGGCGACAAGCATATTCAGTAGGTTGGGTCCCAGGTCTCTCGAGGACGGTGAGATCGCGGAATAAAAAAAGTACTTTAATAATTTATTATTTCACACTGACAAAGTACACATAACACCGACCTTAAGACACCACTCCACGTGTCATTGGCGCAGATATCAACAGATATCAACAAACTACTACATCACACACCATGACTACCAACATGATTCGTTCGGGACAGGCCATGTACCACAATTGTGTCACCAGCAGCAGGCTGGACCCTGAGTCCGACGAATATTACGAAGGTCATATCAAAGCCGGAGACATGTGCTGGATCAACCCCCGCTACGAATCACGACCCCACTATGGAATCGCAATCATTGTCTTCGAGAATGACGATCCCGAACAAGGCCGTCTCAGGGCTGATAATTTCGGTGAAGGCTGGAATACTCGTGAAGTTCTCGGCACGTACCCCCGGACAATGGCCGCCTGTGTGAAAGCTGGTGTTCGGTATGACTGGCTGTACGATCTAGCCTCTCAGATGCATGTCCACTGGGTTGAACCCTCGAAATTTGACATCTTCCACCAAGTATTGGGGATCGAGGATATTCGGGACAGGCAGTGTGCGTCTCGGTTTTCACTCGACGACAACAACTGGCACCGGTTGTGCACATATTCTGCGCCCAAGTACGATGAGCCTTGGGGTGGGTATGAAATGTGAGTCCAAAAAAAAAGTTAAAGTCGTATATTCAAAAAAGTTAGGGGTTGGGCGGTGTTTCGGTGTAACTACTAAAACTGTATTTTTAACCCAGCCTAGGACTGGACGAGCCGGTCTCCCAGAACTAATACACCTCTCACACAGTTCAAACAACACAACATGTCACCCGTACAAAGCCAATTTATATACGACCAAGACTGCGACGTCCTGGGGTGGTTTGAAGGCAACCAAAAGTTAAGAGTGCTCGCTGGTGCTCCGGGCAACGCGTTCGGGTACAAGCTGGCCCGTGAGGCCTTTCGTATCGCGGGCAAAGTGCCGTGCAAGTATATCCCAGACGAGGGGAAGATCATCGGAAAGATGATCGAGCACTTCCCCATGAAGAACATGCTCGAGTTGCTCAAGCAGACGTCTTGGCACTACCTCTGTGTCAAGTACGGCCGCAGGCTCGTAGAGATCGCTCTGACGGGGAATCCCCGAAGCTTGGGCCGCATCCGCCGATCCCGAGTCGTCGCTGAGTGGTCAGAAGACGGAAACCAGCAGTGCGTTTCGAAGTACGACCACTGCGGCAAGATGGACCTCGACACTTTTTACGGGATGCTTCTCGCCGACGTGGTCGCTCGGATTCGAGGCACAGAGAGGCACATACTCGCTTTCCGCCAGAGCGAAAAGTGGAGTAGCACGATGAGGCTTCTGTACACACAGCTCGAGTGGAAGACAGAGCCGGAGGCCGCAGCACCCGGGCCAATCCATAGCGCCGCGCCGTTGTGGGGGCCGGGTGCTGGTGCGGCCCTATGGATTGGCGCGGGTGCGGCAACGGTCTGATTACATTACATTACAAACATTACAAAACACTAAATAATACAAGTTAATCGAGAAAAAAAATATGAGGCAAGAGTAATAATGTTCAAGGCTATGATGAAAAGCCCAATGGCGGGCAAACTAGTCAAACTTGCTGCCAAGCAGGGAAAAGCGGCGGCTAAGATTGCTGCCAAACAGGGAAAAGCGATCGCGAAAAGTGCGGTCAAAGAGGCGAAAGCAGCAGGCAAAGACATGGCCAAAGACGCAGAAAAGGAGCTTCGGGCTGTCAAACAACAGGTTCAGATGGAGGCGAAAGCGGCGGGGAAGGAGCTTCAGGCGGTCAAACAGCAGGTGCAGGTCCAGGCCAAAGCGGCGGGGAAGGAGCTTCAGGCGGTCAAACAGCAGGTGCAGGTCCAGGCCAAAGCGGCGGGGAAGGAGCTTCAGGATGTCAAGCAGCAGGTGAAGGCGGCGGGGAAGGCGGCGGTTACAGAGGCCCAGGGCGCACAGACACAGCTTCAGGCGGCACGTAAAGCGGTTCAAGTCGCACAGACTCAGCTTCAGGCGGTAGCAGCACAGCCACAAGCTCCAGTCCCTGTGGCGTTCGGCAAACGTATGAACGGGGGGCTGCGTTCATTCACGCTGGTGGCGACCGGGTCTAGAGTCAGAAGCCAACCTGAGAGATATGCCATTCGCAATGTGAGAAAGGGCGGCCGCTATATATCCAGGACTCCTGCGGCGGCTGCGCTCAAGATGCACAACAAAATGTGCCGGGTGCAGAGTAAGCGCGGGGTCTGCATCATGAAAATTACCCTGCGCGAAACCACACGAGGCAGCGCCAAGAAGGAATTCTCCTACGTAGCGGTCCGACGTCGGATCGACGTACACTCTGTGAAAGCACTCAAGGGCCGAACAGTCGGGCACAAGACGACCATCAAAGCGACACGCGCACCTTGGACGAAGATAAAGAGGGGAAGCCGCTGAAGAGCCAACACACGCAAAAAAGGCCACCTAGACAGTTAGGTGGCCTTTTTTGGGATTGAGTGATAACGTTCTGGGCGGCGCGATAAGGGCATATAGCGGCCACCGGGGTTATTCTCGTCCCGGTATTATACAGGGTCGCCTTAAACGGTTTTCCGCGACTTGGACTTGAGCTTTGCCTTTGCTTTCGGCTTAGATTTTGATTTGGGCTTGGCCTTGGCCTTGGCCTTTGCTTTCGGCTTAGATTTGGACTTGGGCTTGGACATGGGCTTGGCCTTCGCTTTCGGCTTAGATTTGGACTTGGGCGTAGGCTTCCGTTTGCGAGCCTTACCAAAATTACCAAGTACTTCTAATTCGGCTTCTGGTATCCCCTCGTACGTTGTCCCGCGACGACTACTGTCGTGTCTGGCGTAGGCCCTCGCAATAGAGTCCGGGATGTCCCCAGTAGCTTCGCGTGCGGTTTGCGGAGGGCTTCCTCGATGAGTGGGGTAGGCATAAACATCCCCAAACGGCTGGGCGACCTCCGGCCGTTCGGAATCACGCATGCTCCGAGCCTCACGCCGTTCATCGTCGGTGACACCCCAACCGCGCAAACCGTAGGCCTTTTGCCGAGAGTCAAGCAGGTGTTGGGGTGGACGGGGCGCT
>Ga0115004_10001432_pt1 | contig 19591 bp, 23 predicted proteins | sample ArcticOcean_MG_C_10_FD_88737 | JGI IMG/M metagenome (GOLD analysis project Ga0115004, IMG submission 88737) | Marine microbial communities from western Arctic Ocean - ArcticOcean_MG_CB11_90 | ecosystem: Environmental > Aquatic > Marine > Oceanic | place: Arctic Ocean: Canada Basin | collected... | reverse complement strand
CTTAAAACACTGCATCAAGGCCTCATTGAGGCCTTTTTAATGCGCGTCTACTTTTGATTTGTGTATTAGGTTTACGAGGGCGTGTAATTTTCACCCACAGAGCTTGCGCAAATACGGCTTAGCCGATTGAAAGAAAAGCCTGTTTTGTCATGCCACTCATTAAAGCAGCGTTGCACTTTGGCTAGGTCTGTTTTGTTTGTGGGTACATTGGCTACGTCTATGCCTGCACCTTGTAAACAAGTGACTACGTCTTGGGTGAGCATAAAAGTGTCTAGCCCCATTTGGCGCAGCATGCGCGGGCCACTCATGCCCCCTAAGCGACAACCTACTTTCTTTAAATGGCTATAAAGGCCTGTGAGGTCTTCTTTTGGCCACTGCGCCAAAAATGCAGCATAGCTTTTGTGCTCCATGCCAATGTCTACAATGTAACTAGCGTTTTGCGGCACACTCATTATTTTTTGCATATTGCGCACGATGCGTTTATCAGTACCAAACTTTTCTAGCTGCTCTGGGCTTAATAAGATTATTTTTTCAGGCTCAAAACCAAAAAATACGGTTTCAAAGTCTTCCCATTTGTTTTCAATCACGCGCCACACAAAGCCTGCTTGAAACACCACCTTGGTCATCATGGATAAAAAGCGGGCATCAGCTTGGGACAAAAAGTGGGCCTTTGGTAAGGGCTCATAGATCATGGCCTCAAGCCCCCTTTCGCCGCCCTTGCGAAAAAGTGCTCGCTCAAGAATTGGCTCAAACTTTGCCATGATTTACCTCTCACATTAGATGTGTTGATTAGTTGTTAATAGCTATTTCATTAGTAAAAACTAAAACCGCCCTTTTCACCCAACGATACAACAAACGCCGGGCATAAAAAAGGCCCCTATTGAGGCCTTTTTACTGCTTTACAAACGCTTACTTATAAACAGGGAAACGTGCACAAAGTGCTGATACTTTATCGCGCACTTGGGTATTAACCGCTTCGTCGTCGATATTGTCCATTACGTCACACATCCAGCCTGTAAGGTCACGTACTTCATCAGCACCAAAGCCACGAGAAGTTACAGCAGGTGTGCCTACACGGATACCTGAAGTTACAAATGGAGACTGTGGGTCGTTAGGTACAGAGTTTTTGTTCACTGTGATGTGAGCCTTGCCTAAAGCAGCGTCAGCAGCCTTACCCGTAATGCCTTTAGCAATTAGGTCTACTAGCATTAAGTGGTTCTGCGTGCCGCCTGAAACGATCTTATAACCACGGGCTTGGAATACTTGCGCCATCACCTTAGCATTGGCACAAACTTGGCCTTGATATTCAGTAAATTCTGGCTCTAGGGCTTCTTTAAATGCCACAGCCTTAGCTGCGATTACATGCATTAGAGGGCCGCCTTGCTGGCCTGGGAATACCGCTGAGTTAAATTTCTTCTCTAGAGCTTCGTTAGCTCTAGCAAGAATCAAACCGCCTCGTGGGCCACGTAGCGTTTTATGTGTAGTAGTGGTCACAACATCAGCATATTTCATTGGGCTAGGGTAATGCCCTGTAGCGACCAAGCCTGCCACGTGAGCCATGTCTACGAAAAGGTATGCGCCTACGCTGTCTGCGATGTCACGAAACTTACTCCAATCCATCACCTGAGAGTAGGCAGAAAAACCTGCTACGATCATTTTCGGCTGATGCTGCGTCGCTAAACGTTGAATTTCTTCGTAATCTAGTGTGCCCGCTTCGTTTAAGCCATATTGGATAGCGTTGTAGTTTTTGCCAGAAAAGTTTACATGTGAGCCATGAGTTAAGTGGCCGCCATGGGCCAAGCTCATACCCAAAATGGTATCACCAGGAGAAACTAAAGCTTGATATACAGCAGCGTTGGCTTGTGAACCAGAGTGAGGCTGCACGTTAGCGTAGTCTGCACCAAATAGCTCTTTAGCGCGATCGATAGCCAATACTTCTACCTTGTCTACAAATTCACAACCACCGTAGTAACGCTTATGAGGGTAGCCTTCAGCGTACTTGTTGGTTAAGCCAGAGCCTTGGGCTTCCATTACTCGGGTGCTGGTATAGTTTTCAGACGCGATTAGCTCCACGTGATCTTCTTGACGCTGCTCTTCTTCTTGAATACCGGCCCAAACTTCTGGGTCAAAATCACTAATACGATCAGACTTATTAAACATTACTTAACTCCCAAAAAATGAAATCCCTAATACAGGGGACATAAACTACTAAGATTAAAAATCTATACCACCATGTTTGTTATTTCAAACACAGTTGAACTAAAGTCTTGTTCAATGGTGCATGATAACTACAATAACTAAGCTCATTTAGTTTAAAGCGACACTAGGTTACACAGCAGCGAATCAAGGCACTGTTATAACGCCACATCTGTAAATTTGGCCAGTATTATAACAGAGCCCCAAGGCTAATGAGTTATTATCAGTAATATTTATTATTGTTATAACAGATGAGCTTATGCTGAGGCTTTAACGATCAACAACACCATATCTCTAGAGCCTGTCACTTTTACTTGAGTACCCACAGGAAGGTTAGTTTCAGACTCTACACGCCATAAGGTATCGCCTACTTGCATTTTGCCTTGGCCGCCTGTCATTTGCTGTGTTAGAGCAAACTCACGACCAATCAACTGTGCAGCGCGATCATTGAGTTTGGGATGATCTGTGTCTTGACTGAAGCTTTTAAAACGATACCAAAACCACACCGAGCAAGCGATGGACAAAACGGCAAACAAACCAAGCTGCTTTTGCCATGATAAATCAGGCCAAATATAGCTGATCAGTGCCAGCTCGAAGGCGGCCATAACAGTGCCCAACAAAAACCCTGTAGCACCTAAAATTTCCAAAGCAATTAAAACAATGGCTAAAATAATCCAGTGCCAAAATTGCATGGTTTCAAAAAACTCTATCATGATGTTTTAGTACCCATATCTTTAACAAGCTCAGTGATACCTGAGATGGAGCCAATCATACTGGTAGCTTCCAGAGGAATCATCATTACTTTATTATTGTCAGAAGCTGCCAACTTACCCAACGCGTCAATGTATTTTTGGGCGATAAAGTAGTTCACTGCTCTAGAATCACCATTTTGAATGGCTTCAGACACCATTTGCGTCGCCTTAGCTTCAGCTTGTGCCAACCGCTCACGGGCCTCTGCTTCACGCTTAGCCGCTTCTAGCTGCCCTTCTGCTTTAAGGATTTCTGATTGTTTTTGCCCTTCGGCCACCTTGATTGCTGCTTCTTTTTCACCTTCGGCTTCCAAGATTTGTGCTCGTTTTTCACGCTCAGCTTTCATTTGCCTAGCCATCGCCGTCACTAAGTCTTGTGGGGGTGCAATGTCTTTAATTTCGATACGAGTGACTTTAATACCCCAAGGGTCAGTAATGTCATCTACCTTTGCCAACAAACTACTGTTGATGCGCTCTCGGTTGGATAACATTTCATCCAGTTCCATAGAGCCCAAAACGGCACGAATATTGGTCATTACCAAGGCTTTCATTGCACGCTGTAAGTCGTTCACTTCATACGCAGCTTTAGCGGCATCTTGCACTTGATAAAAGCATACGGCATCGGTCATTACTTGCGCATTGTCTGATGAAATAATTTCTTGTGGATCTACATCTAGCACCTGCTCCATCATATTGAGCTTTTGTCCGATGGTGTCAATAAATGGCACTAAGATATGTAGCCCCGGACTTAGCGTGCGAGTGTACTTACCAAAACGTTCTACAGTCCAATTGAACCCTTGAGGCACCATGCGGACGCCTTTTAAAATAACCAACACGGCCATAAAAAAGAAAAACAATGCGGTTAACGTTTGGCCTAAATCTGCGATATTCATAAACAGTTCCTTGTGTATGTGTGTGAATGATTAATCATAGCTGTAGTTTAGTGAAAAAGCATGGATAATCCTAGGAAATTTACCTATCAAACTATTTCCTGACCCAAGCCTATGTGCGAGAATAGCTTTAGTTTATGCTTTTACTTTAGTTATAGCAGCCGACTTCAAATTAAGGAACGATCATGCCCAACAGCTTGTCGAGCAACCTCCGTCAAAATCAACTGACCGCTTTTTATGCTAAGGGAGCTATTGAAGCACTCACAGCCTTGAGCAAAAAACGTTCACGCGTTCATTGCATCACCAGCACTGTAGCACAAGACATCTCCAGTGATGTGATACTAGCGATAGGTGCAGGCTCAAGCTTTACTTTGGGCACGGAAGAAATTACTGAATTAGTCGCAGTTACCAATAGCCTGGTAGTCAACATTGGCACCCTAGACAACAACCGCAAAAACGCTATTCGCGCAGCGCTTCAAGCGGCTAATGACTATTCAAAACCTTGGATTTTAGACCCTGTTTCAGTGCACGCTTCAAAAACACGTTGCGCCTATGCCAAAGAGCTATTACAACATAGACCCCATGTAATTAGGGCTAATGCTATGGAAATTAAAGCTTTGGTAGGCTCATCTAGCCCTATGGCTGCTCAAGAGCTAGCATTACAACAAGGCTGCGTGGTGGCACAAACTGGTGAAACAGATTTGGTCACTAATGGTGTGAAAACCATTATGATTGCCAACGGCCATGCCATGCAAACTAGAATATCTGCTATGGGCTGCGCCACTACGGCCTTTATGGCGTGTTTTATGGCAGTAGATCACGATGCATTTGATGCTGCAGTGCAAGCATTACTCACCATGGGTGTATCTGCAGAACTTGCAGCTAATAAATCTTTTGGGCCTGGTAGCATGCACATGAATCTTTTAGATTCACTTTACTCTATAAACGAAGTGACTCTTGCTCGCTACGGTCATGTATTAGAGCTTGAAGCGTCTAAATAACACTACAAGCATTGCATCAAGACGCATTAAGGTGTGCAAAGGCACCTTGTAAGCCAGCCACCTGAGGGCTTTGAGTAAAATCACAGCCTTGTTTGATATGGCCCAAATGGTGGGCCATTAACTCCTGCGCTTTACTTTCATCCCCACACTTCACCGCTTCTAACAAATGACTATGTTCGTCTCTAGCACAGGCATTGCCTCCGCCATGGTTATACATAGTAATGATCAAAGAAGTTTGGGATATGAGCCCTCTTAGGGCATGTATAAAAGGCTGATTACCCGCAACAATAGCCAACTGCAGATGAAACTCACCTGATCGACGCAATGCCGTAGCCATGTCACCTTGGTCAATGGCGCTTTGCTCTAAGTTAATCATCTGCTGCAAATATAAAGCATCTGCTTGCGTGCAATGCTTACAAGCTAGCTTTACCACCGCAAGCTCAATAATATTGCGAGCTAAGAGTATTTGCTCTGCCAAATCAGGTGTTGGCGAAGCCACGTAAGCTCCACGGTTTTTGTGGATTTCTACGACCTGTTCTAGCTGTAAGCGCTGCAGTGCTTGTCTAATAAGCGTGCGACTCACATTAAATAACTCGGCAAGCTCTACTTCATTGAGCTTTGTGCCAGGTGACAGACGCTGAGATAGGATGCCATCAAACAACTGTCGATAAGCATCCATCGGCGCATCTTGTTTACCCAAAGATTGCAACACGCTATTAGCTACCTCTGTAAGTAGAATAGCTGTATGGCGAAACCAACAAAGGCACGTGATAATGATCACAAGCTTGCGCAATGCCAAAGCGTAAAGTCACATCACTTAAAAATGCTGGGCTTGGTTGAGCCACATTAGCTTGTGTAAAGTAAGCTTCAACACCAAATTCAAGCTCATATACGCCTACAGTAAAGGCATCATCCTTTAACAAAGGGCCTTCACAACGTCCATCGCTGTTGGTCATTTGCTGACTTAATAGCTCGCGCTTGTCGTTTGTAATGCGGTACAAACTAACTGACATATTGCTGCCAGGTACGCCTTGAGCAGTGTCTAATACATGTGTGGTTAAAAAACCCATGAAATCATTCCTTATTTAAGTGCGCCTTGCGCTATCCAAAGACCCACAAGGTCACGCTCGTCTTGAGTCATACCGGTCATATTGCCCAACGGCATGATATGGCTAGCAACTGATTGCAAATAGATGCCGTCTTTATGCAGCTGCATCTGCTCAATAGAATCAAACATCACACCTGCTGGCGCTGTGGCAAAGCCTGCAAAAGTGGGCGCAGCCGCATGGCAAGATGCACAATGAGTGGTGACCACTGCAAACGCTTGATCTGCAGTGACTGTCACTTGTGCTTCACCGTTGGATGCAGCTTTATTACTAGCACCTGGTAAATTTGGCACAGTCACGTAAGCCATCACCAACAAAGCCAAAACAGCAGCAGGTAAGGCCCATAAAAACTGCTGGTTGTTGTGACGGGTGTTGAAATAATGCCTTACACCCACACTTGCAATAGATAGACCCAACAAAATAGCCCAGTTCCACTCATGCCCATAAGTGCTTGGAAAATGACTGCTGATCATGATGAAAATCACAGGCAATGTAAGGTAGTTGTTGTGGCGAGAGCGTAATAAACCCATCTTAGGTAAAGCTGGATCAGGCGCTGTGCCTGCCTCTACCGCCGCTACTAAGTTTCTCTGAGCAGGCATAATGACAAAGAACACATTACCTACCATCATGGTGCCTATAATCGCACCTACGTGTAAATAAGCTGCACGACCGGTCATAAACTGGCTAAAGCCCCATGACACAAACACCAAAAACAGCATTAAGGCGATGCCTAATAACAGTGGCTGATGACGCAGTGGGCTCTTGCATAAAAGGTCGTAAACTATCCAACCTACAAACAAACTACCAAAGCCAATAGCGACACCCATTAAAGGTGTCACACCAGAGCCTGGCATTATTAAATAGGTGGCTGCATTTAGATAATACACCACGCTTAAAAGCAACACCCCTGTTATCCATGAGCTATACGCTTCCCACTTAAACCAGTGCAAATGCTTAGGCATAGTTTTGGGTGCCAATTTGTACTTTTGTAAATGATAGATACCACCACCATGGATGGCCCATAATTCGCCTGCTAACTCTTCATTTTTTACCTGCCTGTCTAGATTATTTTCTAGCCAAACAAAATAGAAAGAGGCACCAATCCAAGCAATACCTACAATCACATGCACCCAGCGGATGGCTAAGTGTAACCATTCTAATAAATGAGCTTCCATAATTATTCTCTACGTTTAATTACTATTGATATATTTAAAGGCCGAGTTCTTGCATCAGATCTGCAACGTCTAACTGAGCGCACTGATCTTCTTCAAAAAACACTTCATTAAGGTTGTTGCCAACACCCGCTCTGTCGACTACTAAAAAATCTTGCGTGAGTGCCAAAATTAAAAGCGGATGATGCCATACGCCAATTTGGTAGTTAACGCCTTGCTTACCATTGGTAACAAACGCCCGCAAATCTGCAAGTTTAGGCTCTGGGCCAGGCTTTGCCACCACCACTAAAAATGGTGTTTCGTTTAAGGGCATAAAAGCCTGACTACCCAATGGATGGCGCTCCATCATGTTTATTGCCATGGGCAAAGGCCGCCTTTTGCTACTAAAAATGCTCATAATAGCTTCATCTTCAGGCTGGTCAGTGCCTACGGTTGCCAGCTTATGATGACGCCATGTGTAGCCTTGGTTTATACCAAAGCCGTCTCCCTCATGGGCCTCGATCACATCACCAAAATCAGCAAATGCTTTGGCTGTTAAGCGTTCAATGGTAAGTGAGGTAGCCATTAAGCACCTTTTCCTTGGGCCACAATACGGCCTTTAATACGCAAGCGCGACACGCCGCCGTCTGGGAAAATGTTTAATCGAACGTGGGTTACCGGGCCCATATCAGACACTTGATCAGTGTATTGGTGAATGTGATGCATGCTTAGCTTTTGTGAGGGCAATAGCTCTGGCCAGTATAAGCTTTGAGCAGCCATCTGTTCATCACTACCACCTTCTACAAAAGCGGCTTGAATAGAGCAAGAGTCTGGAAAATTGCCTTTAAAGTGAGCCGTATCTACTTCTATTTCACTCACTACTCCAGCATGGCCTAGGGCGATAATTACCCAATCAAAGCCTGGAATACGACGGCGTGCTGTTTCCCAGCCATCACCCATATTAATGCCACGTCCTGGGGCTAAAATATTATCCATAGTACCAAAGTGTTCATCGCTACAAAGTAGCGCACGCCCACCATTGCCCATAGCGGCAAGGTCTACTAGCTCATCAGTTTGGCCTGACCAATCTTTTGCTACTTCACCATAAATGCGCAAGCGAGCCACACCACCGTCTGGGTACATATGAAAACGCACATGGCTAAACACTTCATCACAGTTGATGGCTTGAATATGATGGCTGTCGCCTTGCAGATTTAAAGCGGGCTGAATCTCTTGCCAAACAGTGTCATCTGTCGGGTCACCTTGAGCCAAATAACACGCCTCTAAAGACACGCTAGGGGCATAGTTACCCGTAAAAAAGCTGGTATCAATATTAAGGCCACGAATGCGCCCAGGCAAACCTAAACGCACAGTGCAATGGTCATGGCCTTGCTGGCGTTTGCGGCGAGATTCCCAGCCATCCATCCACTTGCCGTTGTCATCATAAACCCCTTCTTTCCATACTGGAGCATGATTTTGTAACATGCGGTTCATGTCAGCAAAAAAGTCATCAGTGGAATGAATCGCTTTGGCACCAAGGCGTGCGTCAGCCAAATTGGTCATACGCGCGTAGGGATTATTAGGTTTTTCTTGTTGTGTCATGATTTATCCTATTAATAGATACAATTTACATATCGGCCATGCGAAAGCTGGCAATTTTATTTATTTCTTCCAAAGCTTGAGCAAACTCAACCTGTGCAAGGTGATTGATGCGGGTTTCAAATGCCGCTAATATTTGGTGCCTATTGCTGCCCTTTACGGCTTTAATAAATGGAAATCCAAATTTTTCTTTATAGGCATCATTTAACTGTGTAAAACGCTCAAACTCTGCCGCGGTGCATTCACTAATGCCTGCACCAGACTGCTCTGATGTAGAGGCTGCAGTGAGTTCACCACGAATAGCAGCTTTACCTGCTAAATCTGGGTGGGCACAAATCAGCGCTAATTGCTGATCTTTAGTGGCGTCTAACATTACTTTTTGAAACACTGGTAAAAGTGCTTCTTGATGATCTAAGTCTGAAGACATACCCAAATCAAACACCTTTTGAGCTACCCAAGGAGAGTGCTCATAAAGGTCTTTAAAATGTGCCACAAATGCCTGGCAAGACATTTTGCTAGGCGTGCAGGTAGTTAAACGTGTCATATGAATGTCTCTTAGGCTTTATTTGTGGCAACAGCTGGATGATGCTGTTGCCAATGGCGAGCAATATCAATGCGCCTAGCACACCAAACACCTTCAAACCCAGCCACATATTCTAAAAATCGCTGTATGCCTTTAAGCCTTGCAGGACGACCTAACAAGCGACAATGCATGCCTATAGAGAGCATTTTAGGCTCTGTGGCGCCCTCTTCATAAAGCACATCAAAGGCATCTTTTAAGTATTGGAAAAACTGTTCGCTAGTGTGGAAGCCTTGTGGTGTAGCAAAACGCATGTCATTGGTGTCTAAGGTGTAAGGGATCACCAAATGAGGCTTACCTTCACCACTGCTGCCACGGCTCCAAAACGGCAGGTCATCACTGTAATCATCAGAATCATATGCAAAGCCGCCTTCTTCCATTACAAGGTCGCGCGTATTAGGGCTATTACGCCCTGTATACCAGCCTAAAGGACGCTCACCTGTGACTTGAGTGAGAATATCAATCGCCTCAAGCATGTGCTTGCGCTCTAATGCTGGGTCCATGTATTGGTAATCGATCCAACGCAGCCCATGGCTACAAATTTCGTGGCCACTAGCATGCATAGACTGCACTACTTCTGGATGACGTTGCGCAGCCATAGCCACGGCAAAAATGGTAAGGGGTATATCGTGTTTTTTAAACAGGTTTAAAATACGCCATACACCGGCACGGCTGCCATATTCGTATACAGATTCCATGCTTGGGTGACGCACGCCCTTAAAGGGCTGCACACCGATTAGCTCAGACAAAAATGCTTCAGACTCATCGTCACCATGCAAGATGCAACGTTCACCACCTTCTTCATAGTTGAGTACAAAAGATAAAGCAATGCGGGCTTTATTGGGCCACTCAACTTTGGGTGGTTGGCCGTTATAGCCAATCAAATCACGGGGATATGCTTGTGTCATCTCTGCTTCGCTTAAATTGTATATTATATTGTATACAATATAATTGAAGCTAAGAAAAAACGCCAGCTTTAAGGGAATAAAGGTAGATAACTTTTAGTTTGGCAAAGCGCTAAATATTAAATCACCGTAATAAGTTTGCGCCTTACTATCGCTGTTATCTGTGTCTGTCATAATGGCGATCACATTAATGTATTGATAGGCCTTACGATTAGCAGCCTCACTGCCCTTATCACCAAAGGTGGCTATTAGGTCTGCATATACATTGCGCTGCTCTTGGTACCACTGGTTTGTGTTTGAGTGTTTGCCTTTTACAGACATCATTTTTACACGGGATCCAGCAAATGGGTTATCCCAAACTAAGCCTTCATCTTGATTACTAGACCAAACGTAGTTTAAAGACCTACTCTTCCACACCAATACGCCTTTATCGATCACCACGTATATTCTGGCAGCATAGTCATCACCTTGTTTGGTGCGCTCATCTAGCCCTGTGAGTTTATTCTTTATTAGCCAGCTCCAGCTTAAGTGTGGCGTAGCGATAAGGTCTATATTTTGTTTTAACAATAGCCCTGATGCGGCATTTTGGCTTGTAGCTTGCAAAGAAACTTGGCCTTGGTAGCCTTTAACGGTGTAAACGGACTCACCATCAAATACCTTAGGCTCCCAGTTTTTTATGCCGTTATCACCTAAAGAAGTGATGTTGTTATCGGCCTGTACATTAACGCACACCAATAACCCTAGAGCCATTATCATCCACTTAGCCATACTAGCTTCCCTGTCATCATTTATTTATTGTGTTTTTACTATATTTTTTCATTAGATTATATTTTGCGACATTTTTTATACTTTACAAGCCATAATCACGCTCTACTTTACTAATGCGCACCTTAAATGAGCTATACCAAGACTTGCGCCCTAGTGTTTGGGCATGTAAATGCTCTGTGTTCATTTTCCATTGTTTTATAGACTCTATGTCTGACCAGTAAGACACGGTAATACCCACCTCGTCCCTAGCGGACTCTATGCCCAAAAAACCCGGCTGTTTTGCTGCCAACTCCACCATGGTGTTAGCCATGGCATCATAGCCATGATCACCTTGGGTGCGAGTAGAGGTGAAGATTACCGCAAAATAAGGCGGCTTGGGGGTATTGGCGATAACAGACATTGAGTTTCCTAAGGGTGACTAAAAGTGGGTGAAAATAGGTTTTAACTGCATTATGAGCGTTTGAAAATTAAGCATAATCATCACACCAGATAAACCCTTACTGCTATAATGCCCACTATTGTGTTTAATACTACTTATCAGGGCTACTATGTCATTTTCAAACCTAGGGTTATGCGACCCCATTTTACAAGCAATTGATGACTTAGGTTATAAAACCCCTACTCCCATTCAAGGCCAAGCTATACCTGTCATCTTGTCGGGTAAAGACCTTATTGCCACTGCCCAAACAGGCACAGGCAAAACCGCTGCCTTTGTATTGCCCATTCTAGAAAATATAAACAAAGACCGCAAACTCCGTGGCAAACGTATACGCACACTTATCCTTACCCCTACAAGGGAACTAGCCGTGCAAGTGGCTGACAATGTAGCGGCCTATAGTAAGCACCTTGGCCTTACATCTATGGCGGTGTATGGCGGTGTAGACACGCAGCCACAAAAGCAGCGCCTTATAGAAGGCATTGATGTGCTGGTGGCAACCCCTGGCAGGCTGATAGATCTGGCCCACCAGCGCGCATTATATTTTGATGAGCTAGAAATACTAGTGCTAGATGAAGCCGATAGAATGGTGGATATGGGCTTTGGTGCTGAGATTAATAAAATTATTGAGCGCTTGCCCCAGGCACGTCAAAACCTGATGTTTTCTGCCACCTTAAGCGACGACGTGCTAGCCCTTGCCGATAGCTTTTCTGAAGGCGCATTGGACAGCCGCGCTGTAGAGCTTTCTATCTCACCTAAAACCACCACAGCACCCAACATAGACCAGTGGCTGATTACCGTGGACAAAGACAGAAAATCTGCCCTGCTTAGCCATTTGATTATTGATCAGGCATGGGATCAAGCACTTATTTTTATCGAGAAAAAACACGGCGCGGCCAAACTAGTAGACCAGCTAGGCAAGCGCAACATAGTAGCTGATGCTATACATGGTGATAAAAGCCAAGCCTCTCGTGAGAAGATTTTGGCCGATTTTAAATCTGGCAAGCTTAAATACCTAGTAGCCACAGGTGTGGCAGCGCGTGGCATAGACATAGGCGAGCTAAGCCGAGTGGTGAACTATGACATGCCATTTAAGCCTGAAGAATACATTCACCGTATTGGCCGCACCGGCCGCGCGGGTGCAGCGGGTGAAGCCATTTCTTTTGTAGCTTGGGGAGATTTTAAAAACCTATGCGCTATTGAAAGCCGTTTAAACCACATTATAAAACGCAAAGAGATAGATGGCTTCCCTGTGCGCAAGCTAGTGCCTGTGTCTATTTTAAACTATGTGCGTAAAAGCCCAGGCCCTAGCCCTAGAGCTGATAGGCCTGATAGAGCAACATCAAAGCACGCACGCCCTGCATCCACTGGTAGTAAGCCTGAAAGTGGCCCAAATGCCAGAACCAACAAACACATTTGGGGATAATTAGGAGGCTATATGATCATACGAAAATTTGAAGAATCAGACCGTGAAAGCTTGATAAGCCTTTGGAGTGAGGTGTTTCCTGATGACCCAGCTCACAACCTTCCTTCTAGTGTAATAGCCGCCAAACTTGCCGTAGATGATCTGATATTTGTTGCCCAACAAAATAATGGGCTAGATAATAAACTAATAGGCGCCTGCATGGCTGGCTACGACGGCCATCGCGGGTGGCTTTATGCAGTAGCGGTGCTGCCGCAACAACGCCGCAGTGGCACAGGCGCAGCCCTAGTGAAACATGCCATGCAGTCTCTTAAAGACATTGGCTGCATAAAAGTGAACTTACAAATACGCTCTACCAACACCCAAGTAGCGGCCTTTTATAAAGCGCTGGGCTTTGCGGTGGAAGATCGTATGAGCATGGGTGTGTTTATTAAGTAACGCTTGTGCCCCCAGTGGCAATAGGCAGTGCATCATCAAAGCCCCATTGCGCCCAGCTGCCATCATATAAATAGTGCTGGCTTTTGCCCATTTGAACAAGCGCTAAATTAACTATAGCCGCCGTAACCCCAGAGCCACAGCTAGTGATAATGGGCTTAGCTGTGTCTGCTATATCAGCACCTGCAGCCAAAAACACTTGACTCAGCTCTTCAGGGCTTTTCATAGTGTGATCTTGGTGTAGCAGGGTTTTAAAAAACACGTTTTTAGACCCAGGAATATGCCCACTTCTAAGCCCTTTGCGTGGCTCTGGCTCTGCGCCTAAAAAGCGACCCGGCGCCCGCGCATCCAACACTTGATAATCTTTACACTCTATAGCCTGTAGCACTTGTGCAGAGGTTTTCATAATAGGCTGCAATGCGCAGGCCTGGCTGCTACTAGACACGTAAGGCATAACCTGAGAAATAACATCTGTGGTGCTTCGCCCCTCACCTATCCACTTGGGTAGGCCGCCATCGAGCACGGCCACATTATTAAAGCCCATTAATCTAAACAACCACCACACCCGTGCAGCAGAAAACAACCCCGCCCCGTCATACACCACTATTGCATGTGAGCTGTTAATGCCCACACTATTAAGCCATGCGGTGAAGGTGTCTGCAGACGGCGCCATATGAGGCGCATCGGCAGTGGTGTCACATATTTTATCAAGGTCAAAAAACACAGCACCCTTAATGTGCGCCGCACTATACTCTTCATAGGCATTGCGCTGCATAGCAGGCAAATACCAAGAGGCATCTATAAGCTTTAGGTTGTCATCGTGCCTATGGCTATCTAGCCATTGGGTAGACACTAAAGAGGTGTTTTTTGAGTGAGTCATGTGGGTAGTTGTCATATTATTGGCTTTAAGGCTATTGGTTGCTATAGGAGGCTATAGGTGGGCTTTGGGCAGCTAGCATAGGCTTGTCTAACAGCATATCGCAGGCTCGCTCGGCCAGCATAATAGTAGCGGCATTAATGTTTGCACTAGGCACGCTAGGCGTCACTGAGGCATCGATCACCCGCAAATTTTCTATACCACGCACTTGCAGCTGATCATTCACCACCGCCATAATATCAGTGTCTGCACCCATCTTACAGGTGCCACACGGGTGGTAAGCACTGGAAACATCTTCACGTATAAAATCATCCATGGCCTTGGCGCTTGTTATTAAAGGCCCGGGGGTGATTTGCTTATGGTGGTAGGGTTTAAACGCGCTCTGGCCAGCTACTTCTAGCCCCAACCTCATAGACTCACGCATCACCTGCCAATCGGCATCGGTGGCCATGTAGTTGGGGTCTATCAGCATGGGGTCTGTTACTTTAGTGCTTTGCAAACGCACATTACCACGGCTAGTGGGCCGCATAGGGCCTACCCCTATACGATAACCATAGGTAGTGGGCACCGGGATCCAGTTTTTATCAAAAAATACGGGGAAAAAATGAAACTGAATATCAGGGTGAGCCACTTTTGCGCTGCTATTTAAAAAAGCACCTACATGACATTGATTAACCGAAGCCACGCCCTTTTTAAACCCAAACCACTGCAACCCTGCCCACAACATGCGGTGAGGTTGCAGCTCTTTGTTTAATGACACAGGTTGCTTGGTTTTTATTTGAATGTGGCACTCTAGGTGGTCTTGTAAATTTTCTCCAAGGCCCGGTAGATCTACTACACAGGGAATCTGGTGCTGAGCTAAATGCGCTTGGGGGCCAATGCCAGACAACATGAGCAACTGAGGCGAGGCAAACACGCCCGCGCTTAATAAGGTTTCTTTGCGTGCGGTAAGGTTTATGGTTTGGCCTTTATAAAACACTTGAAAGCCTGTGGCTTGGGTGCCCTCTAAATTCACCTTAAGCACTTGGCAGTGCGTCCATATAGTGAGGTTAGTGCGTTTAATGTGAGATTGGCTATGCAAGTAGCCATAGGAGGCACTATTGCGAATGCCATTTTTAACACTCATTTCAAAGCGCGAGCCACCAAACTGCGCAAAACCATTCACATCATCTGTAATGGGATGCCCGGCTTGTGCACAAGCTTTTAAAAAGGCCGCATTTAAAGGGCTAAGCTTTTGCTGCACTTGAGCATGCATAGGGCCACTTTTGCCACGATAAGCGGCATCGCCATGTGGCGCGGTTTCTAGCTTTTTAAAATAGGGTAAGCAGTTTTCCCACTGCCAGCCAGTAGCGCCCTGCTGCGCCCATCGGTCGTAATCTAGCGCATGGCCTCGCAGCCATGTCATGCCATTTATAGAAGACGAACCCCCTAACACACGGCCACGCGGCTGCTGTATTTGGCGGTTGTTAAGGTGCTTTTGGGGAGTGGTATTTAGAGGTGGGCTTAAAGGCCGAGCGCAAACCTGCAGGCATTTGCAATATCCACGATTTGTCACTAGCGCCTGCCTCTAGCAACAGCACTTGGTGGCCCGCATCAGACAAACGCCTAGCCAGCACACAGCCAGCAGAGCCAGCACCTGCAATAATGTAATCAAAGCTAGTGTGCATATATTCCCTAAAAACTAGAGCCAGGCTGGCTCAAAAATGCCAGCTCTTGTGTGGTGGATTGCCTTTGCAACACGCTGTTGCGGTGTGGGTAGCGGCCAAAACGATCTATGATGACCTTATGCTTAAGCTCAAAGGTGTAGTTGTCTTCTAGGCCTGACTGGTTAAACAGCTTTACGGCCTGCTGATGTATTAAAGCAGATTCACTGTGCATAAAGGGCATATACATAAAGCACTTTTGCATGGGGGCAAAGTGTATATCTGCGCCTTGGGCAATGGCGGCCTGGGCTAGCACTAGGGCTTGGCCATCATAGGCGAAAGCTTGGGGGGTGTCTCTGAATAGGTTACGCGAAAACTGATCTAACACGATGATTTCGGCAAGCCTACCCAAAGGCTTTTGCCGCCAGTGGGCTAGCTCCCCTGCTGCTGCTTGCTGGTGTGTATGGCCAAAGGTGCGCTTTAGCATGGCATCAAAGGCTAGGTCTTTAATAAACCAATTGCGTGGTGGTATTTGCGTGTACCAAAAGTGGATGATGTCTGAGTAGTTCATTGGGCTGGCTCCGTGTAGAGTCACTTTAGATGCTATAGACAAAGTGTACGAGAAAAATGTGCTTTTGGCGTTAGTTATTTTTTTGGGGGGGATTAGTGATAAAAGAATTTTTATCTTTGATACTGTTGGCCATACCGCCCTACTAGGGGCAAATAGTTGTTGGCTAAAACAGGCGATGCAGGGACCCTGTAAATGCCTCATAGCGCGCTAATTCTAATCATTCTTCTTGTTTCGACTTTTCTAAATCACGTATTTCAGAAAAATAACCAATATATGATTTTGAATTCATTGATACCTCATATCACCTAACGCCGCAGTAAAAGGTGAGCTTTGGCGAGTCCAGCCCACATTTTTTTGTGGGCGATTTTTAATTGTCTTGTTATGTGTTTTACGCTCATATAAATTTATTTTTAATACCAGCCTCTGATTCTAATACTGCAGCTATTTCCTCTGGTGCATAGAAATTTTCTGTCTTTATTCTAATTAAAGGGTGGTGTCCTTTAAGGGCATAATTTACGTAATTATCACGTTCAACCCTTTTCTTTTGATTATGAGTTGAATCATCAAGCTCTATTACTGCAATGACCTTAGTAGCTGTATCTGTTAGAACAAAATCTACCCTTTTTGCCCAAGATTTTGAGTTGTGCCTAAAATCAGTGGGCTTTACAAGTGAGATTAATGGGACTTGGCTATGGATCATATATTTGTCAGTTAAAGCTTTTTGTAGTGAAAAACAGAGTTTTCTTTCATTTTCTGTAGCTAAGTATTCAATTTTCTTATGGTCTACCAAAATGGTCTTAGATTGTTTCTTGCTAGAAATATCTATTCCCTTAGCCAATTTTTCTTGACCCTTTTTCCAAAGAATAAATATGAATGCCAACCCCAAAATTAAAATGACAATACTTAAGTCCATTAAATTTCCTTATTTGATTTACACATAACTCTGAGTGAAGGAGCATTTTTGCTGTGAAGCAGCGCTTTAAGATGTCCCGCTTGCACGTATTGTTATGTTTTTTTGAGACCTAACTTACCAGCGAAGAAATGCCTTGATTCTTTTAATTTTGTTACGTGCCATTTTAGTAGCTCTGCGTTTTCATCGGAGGCGGTGCTACGCTCGTCACCGACTGGCAAGCCTGGCGATCCATCAGCTGGGTACATAATTTCATAGTTGGCAACCATATCTATTGATTTTTGATATATCTCATCAATTAACTCTTGGACAGAATCATCGAATAAAAATGTGGCTTCAGAAGCCTCAGAGTAAAACTCAAGAGCCCGGGAATAATTTGGTTTTCTGTCTCGAAGTATTTCTGATAAATACCACTGAACAGCTTTATATACTGCCAACCTACGTTCGTAGGTTTCATGGCGTAATCGCTGTTTGTTAATCTGATATTGTTGGTATGCAATAAAAAGCCCGACAATTGCAATCTTAGGTACTAGTAATGCTGAAAGTACATCTACCCAGCTCTGACCTGCTGCTGGCATTGAATCAACAACGATATGCATTGAATTATGCTGACTCATTCGATCCTCGTTGAAACATAACGCCAAGCTCACCTGCACATATTGCGGAGAGCGTTTTTGTGTAAAATGGAGCTACGCGACATACACAAAAACGAGCGTAGCAATATGTGTCAGAGTGCAGCTTCTTGTTAGCATTTTTGTGGATAAAAAACAGTATTTAAGGCTATAACAAAGGATGACACCCATTTAACTGCACTTAGAGCTTCGGATCTAGTAATTTCACGCTGGGATATTTCTTTTGCACTTGTTTTCAAAATCAGATCTGATTCGTGAACTATTTGATTTCTTCTGTTAGCAATTTTTGTAAGTTCACTCTGAATATCACCTGAGCTGGGGCTATCAGGCATTTCAGCTGCAACTTTTCGCCAAAAATCTGTTACACCAAGTAACTTAGCACCTTTTTCTATGTCGCTCTTTTTTTGAAAAGTGAAATCGATATGAATAATTTTTTGAATTTCTTGCTTTATGAGTGTACCCGGCCTTGATGTTGGATTAGATTTTAACTTTTCTAATGCCTTTTTCGTAGCCAAAACAGGAAGCCTAATTTTTTTTAATTCTTTGGGAATATTTTTTTCAGCTTGAGATAAGAGAGTCCAGCTCCTATCTACAACTACATCATGCATATATCTGTCTAGAGCCGAAATTGAACAAACTATAGATGACCGCAAAAGTTCTGAGGCGTATTCATGAGAAAAGCTCTCGCGACTAATGCCAAGGGACTCCCTGAGAATTAAAAGGCTTTTTTTGTCTTTACCATCAATTCGAACAATTTTCTCCCTCTTTGGCCAGCGCATAAACCCCTTAAAGGATGATAGCCAATCACTTCGCGCAGCTCTTTGTCTACTATTGTGAACGATGTCATACAAAGTAAGAAAATGGTCTGATCGCTTTAATGCAAAATCAAAAGTATCTTTTGGTGTTATTGCCACTGCACGTCCTTATTATGATTGCTAACGCCTAAAGAGCCGGCGGTGAAACCGTCCGGTTGCTTGTCTTGTTATGACTTAAATTCCAAGCAAATCTTCAATGCTTTTAGTATGATTTGCATGTTTGTTTTTTAAAAGAATAAAACCCTTATACGCCGATTCAAGATATTCTCCAGATAGAAAGCTGCTTGATCCATATAGCTCTTTGAGAAACGGTGACCTATATGTAAACTTCTTTGTCTCGTACTCTATTTTCTGGCCCTCTTTACCGTATTTTGCAGTAACTCTATCGATAAACTCTCCGTGCTCTTCAATATCTTTTTTTACACCGGTACCGGAGAGCTTTATTGCCAGCCAAACTACTTGAGAAATATTTGAGTCGAAGCCATTCCAGCTCGCTGAAACAGACCCTTTCTCTACATTAACCTTTTTGAAGGCAATTTTTATATATTTTGTTGTATGCGTGATGCCGATATTTCGTTTTACACCTATTTTTTTGAATAGCTCGTCAAGCCTTGGGACAACCAATACCCGTTCTATTAGTTCTGGGTTCATCTCCACTAAAAGATTAACTACATTATCGGACAGTTCATTCTTCCAATACCTATTGACTAATTTATCTTGTAAGTCGGGAGGGGAAGATAAAATATGAAGAGCAACAAAGTACTCTTGGAAAGATCTATGAGAATAAGATATCTCTAGGTGTAGTGGTACAGTGAATTTGGCCACCTAACAAGAGATGTTATAATCATCTCTGATCAATTTAGGTGAACACATGAAAAAACGCACAAGACCTACTTTTAGCCCT
>Ga0115004_10001428_pt1 | contig 19612 bp, 17 predicted proteins | sample ArcticOcean_MG_C_10_FD_88737 | JGI IMG/M metagenome (GOLD analysis project Ga0115004, IMG submission 88737) | Marine microbial communities from western Arctic Ocean - ArcticOcean_MG_CB11_90 | ecosystem: Environmental > Aquatic > Marine > Oceanic | place: Arctic Ocean: Canada Basin | collected... | reverse complement strand
GAAATGCTGATCGGCAAGAAACAGGTCGCTGGTAAACAACAGAGCTGAGAATTCTCATTTACCGTTCAGGCGACGAGAGAGGGCGATGCTAAGATTTCGACGAACGGCAACCTTGCAGAAATTCGTCTCAATCCACGCTTCAATCCAAAACCATTTCAACCAGGAACGCCATCTCTATTCACGCATCAATTTCAAGCTAAACCGTGCAGCTGCTCTCGCCGAGTAGCGTCAATTATTGAGCGCATAGATTTACGCGGTGCTAGCGATCTGATGCGAGTTCTCATTAGTTTGACAGCTGCCTTCAGGGGCCAGTTTGTGTTTTCAGGTTACTTTACAAACAAAATCTGGGCGAATACCCGAGCGGTCGATAAAATCATGCGCATCATGGTTCGCAAATAAGCCGAAATTTGAGATTAAAACAGTTCGAAACCCCGCCGCCGCGCCGCCAAGAATATCAGTGTGCAGCGTATCACCGACCATTGCGATGCGGTGGGGGGGGGTGCCTCGCAGACATTCTTTCACATCATCATAAGCATTCATGAACGGTTTGCCAAAAAACACTGGCTTGACGCCAGTTTCATCAATCAATCTATGGGCAAAAAAGCCCGGCTCGAGTGTAAGTCCTTCTTCACGCGGCGCCACAATATCGGGATTGGCAACCAGCACTGGTCTTGGGGCTTTTACAATTTCGTCGCGTAGTGCAACATATGTCTCTTCGTTAAGTTGTTCACTGGAAAGCAGAATAAAGGCGTCAACTTCAACGGGTGATGCTGAGTTCCAAGCGACAATATTGGCGTTGAGGTCAGTAAAATCATCACCTTTGGCACAGATCGCGCCCCAGCGGCCGTTGGGCAAGTGTTCAGTCAAGCGCACCCCACAGACCTCCCGGCTTGCGACCACCTCGTGGGGACCAAAATCAAATCCAAGTTTGTGGTATTTTTTGATCGCTGACGTGCGTGGGTCGCTGGCACCATTGGTCAGTACAACTAGTTTTTTTCCTGTGGCGCGCAGTTCGGCCATACGGTTGACCGCGTCGGGGATTGGCGTCTGTCCAACATTTAAAACCCCAAAAGCATCCAGTACAAAGGCATCAACATGATTTGCCACGCCTTGCAACGAATGCGTCAAAATCGAGTTTTCCGGAAAATCAGCCTTTGGCAGCCGGTCCCGAATGTCTTCGTACCGTTGGAACGCTTGTTCTGTGGTCAAAGTGCTGGGGGTGTAACACTGTTGTGCAGTCTTACAGGTACGGTTTGGGTTGTTCATCGGTATTATGTCTCTCGTGCTGCAAGGCGTTGTAAGTTTCCAGTTAGGGACGCGATGTCAAAAAAAGAAAAGCGACTGCGCATTTCATGAGCGTGGGTCACGGCCTCTTGATAGAATTTTACAGGAAGGCCAAGCTCGGTCGCGGTGGTTGGTCCCCCTGACAGGCGTAGCTTGTCGGTTAATACTTCAACCGGAACGGCCATATCAAGGCATTGCTGGCGCAGATTGGGCCAAATGACTTCAAGCTTTTTATTCAGGTGATCGGTTGCCCGATCATCCAATGCTTTCAGTTTGAGTTCATCGAGACATTGCAAAGCAACGTCGTGTCCCATTCGGGCAATCATGCCGCCTTTGTCAATCTTTGTTGGGGACAGAACTGGAGCCGTTTGTGACGATAGGAACATGGTCTGCACACGTGCCATTGTAAGGGTCGCAACCCCCACTTGTTGGCCGTGCAAGGTTCCCGGGTGTTGGCTTTTTGCAAAGCAGTCGATGTAGTGGGAAATCTGGTGTTCACCCATTGAGCCGTGATTGGACATATTAGTGAATGTTATCCCTAATCCGCAGAGTGTCAGCACCCTGAACAAATAACCGATTGCATCAATATCGCCATTTTTGATGCCAGCTGCGCGCTTCATCAATTCGATTTCGTCAGGAATCTCGATAAGATAGGGTTCGTGGTGATAGCTTGTGTCCAGCAGTCTGTGGGACATCCACCAATCAATTTGCGCCACTGACCGGCACAGGCAATCGCCGAATCCGGCTGCGTTTAGATAGGATGGTGCTGCGGCGCAGACCTCTAAGTCGACGAAAAAACCAGCTGTCGCTTGTGCTGGTAATGACACTTTCAAACCGCTGTCTAACGTTATTGAGGCCGTAGAGGACGTATATCCGTTCATTGAACCGGCTGTTGCAAAAACGCAGTAACGTCGATTGTCCAAAAAGGTTGCGTATTTTGTGAGATCATTGATCGTGCCTGACCCTACGGCAATCACGGAGGCAAAGCCAGCGATCTTTTTTTGCAGCTGGTGCGCCGTTTCTATGTCTGCATGGGGGTGGTCTAGAATGATCTCGGTTACAGTCCCCAAAGCAGAAAGCGCCTTGGCGACGCGCGCGCCCATGGCTTTGTGGGTGTTTTCGTCGCTCACAACTATGAAAGGAGGAGCAAAGCCCAAAGCTTGCACAAGCCCGGCCTCTTCGCCAGCCAGGCTTTCTTTCAGGACGATACTGTCGTAGGGAGCAGCAGGGAATCGTTTGCCATTAAGAGGATTAATCCAACTGCCATCACATATTTCATCAATAAGTGTGGTCCAATTTGCAGGCGGAATTGCCAATACCAATTGCCTGTTCCTTCCAGATAAGTTATTAACTTAAGCAACTTATAAATGGCATTTGTCAAGTCAAAATTGCTGCTTAGTTCGGGCTTGGATGTCTGATTTGAGCGCCTGATAACATGAAATGGGGGTAAGTTAACATGAAAAAGCGGGTACCATTTGCTTTTGGCGGTAGCGTCCTACGTTGGGCGGCTTGGCTGTACCATGTTGAAAAACTAACACAAAATGAGATTGCGGATGAACTTGAACTAAGTCGGCAGACCGTTGCCAATTATTTGAATGAGGCGATGGCGCAGGGTCTTGTTGAGGTAAAGCTTAAATCTGATATTCTGGACCAGCACAAGCTGGGGGATCAGCTGAAGAAAGTTTATTGCTTAGAGGCTGTACACATCGTGCCAACCCCAAACTCTGACCAACGTCTTTTGGATCGGCTTGGTAAGGCAGGTGGTCATGTGTTAAAAGATCTCAGTGAAGATGGCGATATTATTGGCGTTGCTTTTGGGCGCACGGTGCAGCGTCTGGGGGCGATGATGACGCCAACAGAGCAAAAAAGAACCAAAGTTGTGCAGGTTGCTGGTTGTTCAATCGGTGGGTCTGGTGCGACACCGGAAATTTGTGCGTCGTTGATTGCAAGTAAACTTTCGGCTACCTGCATGAATTTATTTGCACCGGCCTATTGCTCAACCGAAGCGCTGACAGCGAGCCTGCTGGCCGAACCTATTTTGCAGCGGCATTTTCAGCTGTTTAAAAAAGCAAAGTTATTAATTTTTGGTATTGGCCAGCTAACCCCTGACACTCATATTTACTTGAATGATGAATTTTTTCTGGATGATAATTTACGCGATGAATATATTAGACTTGGTGCGGTCGCGGTGAATTATGGTCGCTTTATCAACGAGGATGGGGGAGAAATTGGTGGTCCTTTGTTGGGACGAACGATCGCGATTGATCTGGAAACCATGCGCAATGTTCCGAAACGGCTTGCTATTTTTGGCGGTCGCGGAAAAACTGAAGCTGCCTTAGCCAGTCTGCGGGCGGGGTTTGCGACCCATCTTGTTACAGATGAGCAAACCGCGAAACGACTGATGAGAAGAGAAGGTTTTGGGAGCACGCTATGACGGAACGTCTGATCATCGGGCTTGATAGTTCGACACAGTCGACCAAGGCAATCGCTTGGACGAAGCAAGGAGACATCGTGGCTCTTGGACGGGCCGATATTCCGATGGCTGTGCTGCCACAAGCGCGATATGAACAGTGCCCTGAAGATTGGTGGACATCGGCGTGTGCCGCGCTTGGAGAACTGTGCTCGAAAATTGACCCAGCGCTTGTAGATGGTATGGCCATATCAAACCAGCGCGAAACAATCGGATTTTTTGACGATCACTTGAAACCCATCCACCCTGCAATCGTTTGGCTTGATACGCGTTCGATTAATGAGGTCGATGAACTTTTTGAGATCATTGGCGAAGAGCGTCTTCACCGTATTAGTGGCAAACCTAAAGATATTACGCCTAGTCATTCGCGTTTGCTTTGGATGAAAAAGACCCTGCCGGATGTGATGAAGCACTGCACCAAGATCAGTGATGTGAATTCTTATCTTTCGGCAAGGTTAACGGGGCGCAGGGTAACCAGTTGGGCCAGTGCTGATCCGTCCGGTCTCTTTGACATTGAAAAAAAGCAGTGGTCAAATACCATCCTTGATGCCATGGGCGTTTCGCCTTCCAAATTAGCAAGAACCACCGCGCCGGGTCAACTGATTGGGACGGTTCAGCCGAAGGCTGCGGCGCAGACCGGGCTTTTGGCTGGGACCAAACTGTTCGCCGGTGCCGGCGACGGACAATGCGCTGGGTTGGGGGTCAACGCATTGTGCAATGGCCGTGTTTACCTCAATCTTGGCACTGCGATCGTGATGGGCAGCTGGTCTGTGACCCCCAATATTTCTAAAGGGTGGCGAACTCTGATTTCACCAACAGGAGAGGGTTATCTTCTGGAAGGGGTCATGCGGGCCGGCACGTTCTTTATGGATTGGTTGGTTGAAAATTACGTCAGTAAAGATGCCGATGTGGCGACCCATGCGGCATTGCAATCAGCCGCTGAAGATATACCTGTTGGCACGCGGGGTTTGTTGGTTTGCCCCTTCTTATCTGGCTGTATGAATCCCTATTGGGATATGAGCGCAAGAGCTGCATTCTTTGGCGTGTCACCCGTGCATGATGTGGCCCATCTATACCGAGGCGCGTTAGAGGCGTTGACAGGGGAAATTGCGCGCTCGATTTTAGAAATGCGCGTAAAAGGACTGGTTATTAATGAAATTGTGGCTGTTGGCGGTGGTGCGAATTCGGCGCTATGGCGAAAGATGCTGGTGGATGCGACCAATTTACCGCTCACTCTAAGCAAGTCACTTGAAGCTTCTTCGCTGGGCGCCGGCATTATAGCCGCTAAGGGGGCGGGTTGGTACGAAACATTTAACGATGCGGCCAATGGCATGAGCGCCATTGGAGAGACCTTTCAAGCTGACAAGGCCGCGCACGAAAAGTGGAAGCCCCTGTTGCGTCGTCAGCAAGAGTTCAATGCGTTTTGCTGCAACACCCCACTCTCAGATGAGCAATGATCACGCTGCCCTTTCTTGATAACTCTGGATAATCAAAAGTGCCAAATCAGCGGACCATTGCCGCAACATTTCCCCCATCCACAGTCAGGATCGCGCCGCTGGTCTTGGTGGCTTTAACCAGATGAAGAAACGCCTCGGCGACATCTGTGGCTGTGACTTCGCGGCGCAAAAGATTTCCGCGCATGTAGTCATGTGGTGAGACTCCACGGGCGGCGGCACGTTTTTTGATGAAGTCATCGGTTAACAAATTTGTACGGATGCGGTCAGCGTTGACCGCATTTGCTGTTATGCCCGAGGCCCCATGTTCAATTGCATACTGACGCATTAATGCCATTAACGCAGATTTAGATGTACCATAGGGCCCAAAATCAGCCCCGGGATTAAGCACCTGTTTGGTTATATTAAAGACCAAAGCCCCCCCGGTTTTCTGTTCTTCCATAATTTTTACACAGGCTTTGGCGACAAAATGATGCCCCCAAAAATTAATGGAAAACGCCTTTTCCATAGTGTCTTGGGGCACATCAAGCAACCGTCCCTGAAAGGCAGTCCCCGCGTTTGATACTAAGATATCAACGCCACCAAATGTTTCTGCCACCGTGCTGACGGCAGCTTGCACGGCATTGTAATCGGTGATGTCACATAGTACTGGAAATCCGCCAATCTTTTCTGCGGCCTGATCAAGAGCACTTTGATTTATGTCAAATAAAGCCACTGTGGCGCCATCTGCTGCCAGCAGTCTTGCAATCTCATAGCCGAGACCGCTGGCTGCCCCAGTGACAATAGCAATCTGACGGGTCAGAGGCTTTTCAATAGATTTGGCAAGCTTTGCTTGCTCTAATGACCAGTATTCGATGTCAAACAAATCCTGTTCGGGCAGGGCGGTAAATTCACCCAAAGCTTCGGCTTTGGTGATGACATTGACGGTGGCTTCGGCAATGTCTGCGGAAATAGCTGCGGCTTTTGCAGTTTTACCAACGCCAAAAAGACCTATTCCAGGCACATATACAATACGCGGTACCGGATCAAGCATGGTCAGGCCGCCACCGTAACGCAGGTTGTTTCGGTCAAAATAAGTCAAATATTCTGTCGCAAAGTTGGCAATAGACGTTTTGACATCGGTTTTGAACGCCTCAAGATCCGCGCTGTCTGGTGCAGGCAGGACCGCACCGAACCGTTTTATTCGAATGGAATGGTCCGGGGCTGCATTACCGCGGGTTGCATAGGCACCAAGGTTTTTCCCGTTTACAAAGTGTAAGATTTGATCGCTGCTGCGGTGATCGATAATCCAGCGGTGGGGCTTGCCTTCGACCTGTCCAGCGGTGGCCAGAGCGCCACGGATGATCGGGCCAATCTGGGCGATGGTTGGGATTGATTTTGGCAAATTGATGCCGACAAATGGTTTCAAGTGACCGCATTCTAAACGCTTTTCTGCAGCGTCAACCATTGCAATCATATCGTCATATGCTTGGCGAGGGTCGTCATTATACGTAAAAATACCGTGGTTCATTAAGATCATGTGCCGCGACGATGGGTCTTTCAGCAGAACCTCGCGGCACACCTTTGCAAGCGCAAAGCCCGGCATAACGTAGGGAACAATTGTGGTATCTGGAAAAATATCACGGATAATTTCAAGCCCATCCGGTTGATTGGTCAGGGAAATAATCGCATCAGCATGGGTGTGGTCGACATGCTTATGGGCAATAATGGCGTGTAAAACAGCCTCGATCGACGGGTTGGGGGCATAGGGATCAATAAGCATCCTACGCTGGGCAGCGACCAGATTTTCGTCGGATAATTCCTTCAGGTCAGCCAGGGCCGTCAATGGGGCAAGTTGAACAGCAGGCAGCCCCGCCGGTTCAATGGTGCCCATGTCCCAGCCAGAGCCCTTTACACACAAAACATCATATTGTTCGCCCAGCGGGTCCAAAGTTTTGGTTTTAACCGACGTGTTGCCCCCCCCATGCAACACCAGTTGCGGCTCTTGGCCTAAAATACGGGTGGTATATGTGCGGATGGCAATGTCTTCATTCACGCCCTGTGCGTTGTATTTCTTCATAAGGGCTTTTGCGTCAGGCTCTGACCAACGTGATTTCATTATTAACTCCATGCAAAAGGATGGGGTGCGTCGACTTGTTATCCAAATTCAAGGCGGTCGTCAAAAGCACCGTAAAGGTTAAAATTTTTGGCGGGTTGGTGTGATGCAAATTTCCTGAACAATTGCATTTTGTGGGTATGAATACGCATTAAGAATAAGGTCGGCAACAATGTCAGCGCTGATGCCCCCCCCCATTTTTATTTTATTTTCTTTATAGCCCTCAAGGGTCTCTTCATCCAAAATACCTGTGAGGACCTCCGTTTCGATCACGCCGGGGGATAAAACAATCACTCGAATGCCATAGTCCGACAGATACTCCCGCAGCGACTCGGCTACGGCATGAACAAAAAACTTGGTTCCGCAATACACCGTGTGATCTGGATAAACCTTGCGACCCGCAATCGAGCTCATCATGAATATTGTACCGTGCTTTCGCGCCATCATCCCGCTCATGACAGAATGGACGGTGTTCATGACCCCTTTGGTATTGATGTCAATCATTTCATCCCATTGCTCAGGGGGTTGTCTTCCAATGTCGGCAAGGCGCGCAATGCCGGCGTTGACAAACATCATATCTATTGGGCCATGAGCAATTTCGCCTTTCGTTACAGCTGCTTTAAGTTGATCGCGGTCACGGACGTCAACATGTGCGACAACCGAATTGGGCAGGGCCAATTGTTGCATTCTGTCGGTCCGTCTTGCCATCATTAGAACAGGATATCCGGCTTTTGAAAAAGCCGTTGCAGTTGCGGCCCCAATTCCAGAGCTGGCGCCAGTTATAGCAACGAGTGGCTTATTGGTCATTTGATCTGCTCCCAAGTGTTCTGTTTTGTGAATTCAGACTGACATCCCCTTGGGAAACAGTGATTCTCTATGTTTAATTTGCAATTTCTATAACCAAATAGCATTTGTATAAAGATTAATTGGAAAAAAGTTGGAGTACTTTGTGGTTAACCAGTAAAGTTTTTTCAGAAATATATTTTTTAGTGATATATTACAATGTCTTAATTTTTAACTAAAATTATAATATTTGAAAAAATGTCTATTGTGCTGACGGCAATTGCCTGCTAGCTTTTTTTTATAATAAAAAAATAAAGATGTGCGCAACCTACCAATAGTGTTGCACATCTCGCGAATTGGAGAGTTTGGAGTGTACGCCTGTGCTTTCGAGGAATGTCGATATGGCTGATGGGACTGACCGGTTAAGGGGTGCAGCGACGCGTCTGCCTCGTTGGCTGACCTCAGACCATCCGTTTCCTTGGCTGTTTCCAGCTTCTGCTGTGCTGCTTGTTTTTGGTCTCTACCCGGTGCTGTATTCTTTATGGCTTACCTTCATCAAGCGAAATCCAGTGACGCGAATTGAGAAATTTCAACCGTCTTGGAACTGGAGCAAAGTCTTTGCGGATGATCGCGTCATTGACGCCGTCTCTGTCACATTCACCTACACCGCGATTGCTTTGGTTATTCAACTCATACTCGGGCTGGGAATTGCCTTGCTGCTTGATTCGGACAAAAAAGGCTTTGGTCTTTTGCGGTCACTGATGATTTTGCCGCTTGTCGTACCACCTGCCGTAACGGGAATGATGTTTCTGCTTATGTACGATGGTTCGTTTGGTGTCTTAAGCCATATGCTTTACGGGTTAGGGCTGCTGTCGCCGGAAACGCCTATCTTAACTGGAGGCACCACAGCGTTATGGGGGGTAATTATTGCTGATGTCTGGCAATGGACACCTTTTATGGTGCTGATTATGCTGGCGGGTTTGCGTGCGCTGCCAAAGGACCCGTTTGAGGCGGCAGCCATCGATGGCGCCACAGATGTTCAGGCTTTCTTCCGACTAACGCTGCCAATGATGTCAAAAATAATAGCTTTGGCAGTGCTGATCCGGGGCATCGATCTGTTTCGAATATTCGACTATATCAAGGTAATGACCGACAGCGGTCCCGGAACTGCTACTGAAACTTTAACCGCCTATGCTGGAACTATCTACTTTAAGAATGCGGATTTTCCGTATGCCTCGACCGTATCCCTGCTGACATTGATCCTTGTGGTGATAGTCGCCAATGTGTTCATCAAAATTTTCAAGGTGAAATTCTGATGGAGGATTCTGGCATCAAGCTCGCCTTGCGGTACATTGTTTCCATTGTGATTGTTGGGCTTTTCATGTTCCCAATTGCTTGGTGGGCCCTTACATCGGTCAAGCCAATTTCTGCTGTTTTCAACAAAGACAAGGTGGTTGTCTTCGATTTCAAGCCCACTCTTGAGAACTATCGGGTCACTATCTTGGGGCAGCGAAAGCAAGACTTTGCGGAAAACCAGTCCTCTTCATTCGGAACCAGCGGCGGCAGCTCTTATGATGGTCGCGGATCGATTGTTTCGTCGATTATCGTGGCGGTTGGATCAACGGCACTGACGGTCACTTTAGCGTTGCTGGCTTCTTATGGCCTGTCTCGAATACGCTTTTGGGGAAGTCAGGGGTTTCTCAACTGGATCTTGTCACAAAGATTTTTGCCACCCATTGCGATCATTGTTCCCTTGGTTTTTATTTTCCATGACCTTGGGCTTAGGGATACCCATCTGGGACTGATTATTGCGCATACGTTGATCAATATACCGATTGCCGTTTTGTTGCTGAAATCATTCATGGACGACATTCCGCTTGATGTAGATCAGGCGGCAATGATCGATGGGGCGACACGGTTTCAGTGCTTTTGGATGGTTGTGCTGCCTTTGGCAAAGGGCGGCGTGGCTGCGACTGCAGTGCTTTGTTTCATCTTTTCATGGACAGAGTTTTTATTGTCGCTGTTTTTAACGAACTCAATCCGAACGATCCCGGTGAAAATCACAACATATGTGACATCAACTGGATCTGAATGGGGATATATTTCTGCGTTGGGTACATCTGCGATCTTGCCCAGTTTTATATTCATTTTGCTGGTGCAACGTCACCTTGTTCGTGGCCTGACAATGGGGGCCATAAAAGACTGATGGGCGCTTGAGAGTGCCCCTTGGAATGTAACTTAAAACTGGAGGAAAGTAGTGATGAATTTTAAGGATTTTCAAAGACAGAACTATATTGTCGATACGGCGAATGAGTTCACAAAAAGAAAGATTTCTAAGCGTGATTTTATGCGCAAAATGGGAATGGCTGGCGTTGGTTTTTCAGCGTTTGCTGCGGGGATGCTGGGCGGCGTGCGCCCTTCCAAATTTAACATGGCGCATGCGGCTGAAAATAACACCCCTGAGGATGTAGCTAATTTTTTCCGCGAAGCCGGAAAACCATTTGCTGGAACAACGGTCCGCTATACTTCAGAATCAACTCCGCCAACCAATATTCTTGACCAGCTTAAAAGTGAATTTACCGAACTGACGGGCATCAACGTTGAGATTGAGATAGTTCCCCTTGAGCAGGTTCTCGCCAAGGCGACACAGGATGTGCAGGGTGAGCTTGGAACATATGACTTGTATTATCTAGATCAGGCTTGGACATCGACGTTCGCGCGCGACACGATTGATCCGGTTCAGTATTATGCTGACAATCCCGATTTGGCTATGCCAGGCTTTGATTTTGCTGATTTCTCGGCGCCACTGGTTGAAGGTATCAGCGAATATAATGGCAAGTGGGTTGGTGTCCCGTTTGATATTCCGGTGTTCACATTTATGTATCGTAAAGATCTGCTCGACAAGCACGGGCTTGCGATACCCAAGACATATACAGATTTCACCACGGCCGTGCAGCAAATCACTGCAGCCGAGAAGGAAAATGGTATCTATGGGACCGGCTGTCAGGCCAAATCTGGCCATTACTCGTTGGAATGTGACTGGTCACAGGCTGTTTGGGGGCATGGTGGCTCTATCTTTGGTGCTGATAAAAAGTTCTCGGGTAATGATGCCCAAGGCGTGGAAGGTCTCAGATGGTACCAAGACATTCTGGCCAACTCACCTGCTAACTCGGTGGCGTCTACGTGGGACGGCCAGTGGCAGATGGGTGCTTCTGGACAGATAGCAATGTGTCAGTCTTGGGCAGAGTTTTTCCCGGGTTGGAATGCAGAGGATTCCGCTGTTAAGGGACTTTGGGAAATGTCTCCCCCCCTTGAAGGACCAGCCAGTTTGCGAGATCGTTCTATGGTTGGCTTTGGCGAAATTCCGAACTGGGGTCATCAGGGTGGTTCAAGTATTGCCCTGTCAAAATACTCGAAGAACATTGATGCCGCTTGGCTGTTTCTTCAGTGGGCCTGTTCTAAGGATATCATGACACGCTGCACCTTGGCGGGTGGTTTTGCACCAATGCGTAATTCATCCTTTACTGACCCGCGTATTGTGGCACGCAAATCACGGATGGGTGCAGGCACTACACGTCACTTGGACACGGTTAAGTATACAATCGATAACGTGATGGCGTCTGAGCCGGATCTGCCGATCTGGGCGGGAGTGGCCAATAATGAAATCCCGACCGAATTGGGCAAATTATTGACCGGTCAAGACTATAACGGTGATGCGAAAGCGTGCATGGATCAGATTGCAAAATTGGTTGATGCCCGGGTTAAAGAAGCTGAATTGCTGTAGAGGCCCTGAGAAAATCTGGCCATCCGGGGTGTTTCCCCGGGTGTCCTCCCATCATTTTTGTTTTGAATGTGATCTAATTTTGATCTGAACAAGATAAAAGTTGGCGCAGCGCCTTTTTGCATGAACATGGAAGAGAACCAAACTATGGGCTCGGTCACTATTGAAAATCTGGTTAAGAACTATGGCAGCCTTGAAGTTTTGCATGGCCTCAACCTTTCGGTTGAAGACGGTAAATTTATTGTCTTTCTGGGCCCGTCAGGTTGTGGAAAGTCCACTCTTCTGCGTATGATTGCTGGCTTGGAGTCTGTTTCTGGTGGCGACATATTTATCAATGGCGAACGTGTTAACGATATGCATCCCAAGGATCGCAACATCGCTATGGTGTTCCAGAATTATGCCCTCTACGCCCATATGAAAGTGCGTGAAAACATGGCGTTTTCAATGCGCTTGAAGCGGACACCAAAAGCCGAGTTAGATGAACGTGTCGGTTGGGCCGCTTCGATACTTGATCTAGAGCCGTATCTAGATCGCTACCCGAAAGAGCTTTCAGGTGGTCAACGCCAAAGGGTTGCTATGGGGCGGGCGATTGTACGAGACCCTGAGGTTTTCCTTTTTGATGAACCTCTTTCCAACCTGGATGCCAAATTGCGGGTGCAGATGCGTGCCGAAATTAAGGCGCTGCACCAAAAGCTAAAAACGACAATCGTGTATGTGACCCATGATCAAATCGAAGCGATGACCATGGCAGATCAGGTGGTCATCATGCGGGACGGGATGATTGAACAGGTTGGGACGCCGTTGGATATCTACGATAATCCAGACAATCTATTTGTTGCGCAATTCATTGGATCGCCAGGTATGAACCTTTTGTTTGGTGAGGTGGTTCAAACCGATACGGGCATGATGTGTAAGACCAGTGATCAGTTTCTGCCGCTGCCAAAAGATAAAACCGTGACCATTGGTCAAAAAATTATCTATGGTATTCGCCCTGAACATCTGATGCCTTCTATTGAAGGTCCGGGGCTATTGTCAAAAATTACTGTCAGTGAACCCACGGGCGCTGACACCCATATCTACAGCATGCTGGCCAATGCAGAAGTTTGCTCAATCTCACGCGAACGTTTGGATTGGCAACCGGGAAATGAAATTAGTCTTGAGCCGATGCTGGAACATATCCATCTGTTTGACGAAAAGTCCGAGCAGGTTATTCGTAGAAATACCAGTTAAATACTTGGTTTTACTAGATTTTTATACATCTGCCGGTCTTTAACTGAACAAAGGAAGGAAACCGCATGCCTACAGCGCTTGTTTTGGAAAAAAAAGGTGTGCTTGCCTTACGACAGATTGAAATAGACAAGGAATTGGGCCGAAATGATGTGCGCATTTCTATTGATACAGTCGGTGTCTGTGGTAGCGATGTACACTATTACTTACATGGCAAGATTGGTCCGTTTGTGGTCAAAAATCCAATGGTCTTGGGTCACGAAGCCGCGGGAGTGATTGCTGATGTTGGGGGGGCTGTTAGCCACCTGAAAGTGGGTGATCGGGTCTGTATGGAACCTGGTATTCCTGACATGTCGTCGCGGGCTGCCAAGCTGGGCTTGTACAACGTAGACCCTGCGGTGTCTTTTTGGGCAACGCCGCCAATTCATGGCTGTCTGACACCAAATGTGACCCATCCAGCAGCCTTTACCTACAAACTGCCAGATCAGGTTTCCATGGCTGAAGGGGCCATGGTGGAACCGTTTGCCATCGGCCTGCAGTCTGCGTCAAAAGCGGTTATTCGTCCGGGCGATATTGCTTTGGTTATTGGCGCGGGTCCCATTGGCATTATGACGGCCTTGGCTGCTTTGGCAGGGGGGTGTGCTAAAGTTTATATCTGTGACCTCGTTGCTGAAAAGCTGGCTGTTGCTTCGCAGTATGATGGAATTGAAGGGATCAATGCTACCACCGCCAATGTTGCCGATGTGCTTTTGCAGGCAACAGATAGGTGGGGTGCTGACGTTGTCTTTGAATGTTCTGGCGCCGCAGCAGTGTATGATATTGCGTTGGCGGCTATCAGACCTGCTGGGTGTCTGGTGTTTGTGGGCATGCCTGTTGGGAAGGTACCATTTGACATCGTATCTGCACAGGCCAAAGAAATTCGAATGGAGACGGTCTTTCGATACGCAAATATCTATGATCGTGCGATTAATCTCATTGCCTCTGGCAAGGTCGATCTTAAGCCCCTAATTTCAAAGACCTTTGCGTTCAAAGACAGCATCGCAGCTTTTGAACGTGCGGTTCAGGCACGACCGTCAGATGTGAAAATCCAAATCAAGATGTAGACAGGGTGGCATATGGATTATCCCCCGGATATCAACATGAATAGGAGCACGGTTAAATGGCGTCACACCCAATCGAACTGGATCTGACTTTTCCGGTTTCTGAAAAAGTTGTTATTATCACAGGTGGGGCATCGGGGATTGGTGCGGCCACGGCCAGCGCCTTTGCGCAAAAAGGTGCGAAAACCGCATTACTTGATATCAATATAGGCCTAGCGCAAAAAACAGCTGACAGTTTGTCTGAAGCTATCGCGATTGAATGTGACGTGACCCAAGAAGATAGTGTTGCAGATGCGGTTGCGAAGGTTATGGATCACTACGGTCGTATTGACGTGTTGGTCAACAGTGCTGGTATCGTTGATTTAGCCCCGGCTGAAGATCTTTTGGTCTCTGTTTGGCGACGGACTTTGGATATTAATTTAACGGGTAGTTTTTTGATGGCGCAAACTGTTGGGCGCCAGATGATCAAACAAAAAAGTGGTAAAATTATCAATCTGGCGTCACAGGCCGCCACTGTCGCGATCAATGAACATGTGGCTTACTGCGCCTCAAAATTTGCGATCCTTGGTGTGACAAAAACCTTGGCTTTGGAATGGGGCCAGCACGGAATTACCGTGAACTCTATTTCGCCAACTGTGGTTTTGACAGAACTTGGGCAAAAAGCTTGGGAGGGGGCAAAAGGTGATCTGATGAAATCCCTTATTCCCACAGGGCGCTTTGCAGAACCTGAAGAAATAGCCGCAGCGGCCGTGTTTCTCGCCTCAGACGCCTCCAACATGATCAATGGGGCAGACATCGTAATCGATGGCGGCTTCACCATCACATAGGACACCTCTTTCAATGCAAAGATTTATCAATAACCCCGACGATCTAGTTGATGAAACAGTCAGTGGTTTCGTTAAAGCCCATGGTGACCTAGTGCAACTGGCTGAAAATAACCACCGGGTTGTGGTGGCGCGTGATGCACCAATCCGTGGCAAGGTTGGCATTGTGACAGGCGGTGGGTCTGGGCATGAGCCTGCGTTTATTGGATATGTCGGTCGCAATATGGTTGATGCTGTTGCTGTTGGAGAGCTGTTTTCATCGCCAACCGCAAAAAGCTTTGAAGATGCCATCGTCGCTGTTGATGGTGGGGCTGGCGTTGCAGTTCTTTACGGGAATTATGCTGGCGACAACATGAATGTCAGTCTTGCCATGCGATCGGTGAAGAAAAAGGGTATTTCAATAGCGACGGTCGTTGCAAATGATGATGTGTGTTCCGCACCTCTGGACGAACGTGACAAACGACGCGGTGTTGCTGGTGAAATATTTATGTGGAAAATTGGGGCGGCTAAAGCCGCGTTAGGCGGGTCGCTTGAAGAGGTCCGTGAAATGTCCCAATTTGCAATTGACTGTTCACGATCTGTTGGAGTGGGTCTGGGCCCGTGCACGCTTCCTGCTGTTGGGCATCCCAATTTCGAAATTGCTGCAGGTAAGATGGAGGTCGGCATTGGCCACCATGGTGAACCTGGGGTCCGGGTGGAGGATCTTAAATCAGCAAACAGTGTTGCCGATGAAATGGCGAAAATTGTGCTTGATGATCATAACCTACCAATTGGCACACAGGTCGCAGTGTTGATTTCGGGATTGGGGGCAACGCCCACAAATGAACTTTATGTGCTTTATAGTCAGGTCGAAAATCGCATCCGCGAACGTGGGTTAAACGTTTATAAAAGCTATGTTGGCAATTACTTTACATCGCTTGAAATGGTGGGGGCGACATTAACGATAATGGCTTTGAACGATGATTTGAAACCATTGCTGGACCATGAGTGTGCCTGCCCCGCTTTAACGGATAATTAAGCATGAAAAGAATGCAAAATCGTGGTGCGGGTATCCTGCTCAAAGCTGTTGCTGCTGTCATTGTTGCCAACAAAGCTTACTTATCAGAAATTGATGGTAAAATTGGTGATGGAGACCATGGCGTCAACATGGCCAAGGGGTTCAGTCGCGCGTCTGATCAGCTTACTGGCGATGAGACGCTTGATGTCGCTTTGCAGACTTTGTCTGATGTATTGATGAATGAAATTGGCGGGTCAATGGGGCCACTATACGGGTTGATGTTTGCCGAAATGGCCAGCGAAGTTGAGGCTAGGGAGAGCATCGATTTGGCTGTTTTCACCCAAATGTTGAAGGCTGGAATTAATGCTGTTAGCGAAATTGGCAATGCTAAAGTGGGCGATAAAACTATCCTTGATACGCTTGTTCCTGTGGTTGCATACCTTGAAGACGCGGTTGCGCGTCACGTGATGTTTGAAGATGCGCTGACACAGATGAAACACGTTGCCCAAGCTGGCCGTGATAGCACCATTGATATGGTGGCAAAAGTGGGACGCTCCAGTCGGCTTGGAGAGCGGTCGAGAGGCGTGCTTGATGCAGGTGCCACGTCGTGCTGCCTGATCTTGGAGGCGCTGGCGGATGGCTGTTTGCAAAGGCTAAGTTGATTTTCTGGATCTTTGATCAATTAAAGATGTCTGACAGCCAATTCATGGCGCATTGTACTGCGACTGCCGTGCCGGATTTCATCATACCAAGTTTTACTTTGATGGAGCCATAATGCCTCTGTCACTGTCCCTTAATACAAACCCTTTGGTCAATCGTTTTGCTGATCCCGACGATTTGATTGAGACCGTCGCGCGGGATATGCGAATCCGCGATTTACAACTGACCCATGAGTTTATCGACCCAAGCTGGCCAACCCCCGTTACCCAGCGGCTGACAAAAACCATGATGGCTGCATTGGCCCGGACCGGCGTGCGTGTCACCAGCGGTATGACTGGGCCATACGGAAGGCTCAACCATTTTGGCCATCCTGATGCTGAGGTTCGACGTTACTATGTTGAGTGGTTGAAGACCTTTGCCGATATCACAGCGGATTTGGGCGGGACTTCAGTAGGCACGCAATTTGCGATTTTCACCTACCGCGATTATGATGAACCGTCGCGTCGTGAGGCTCTGATTGAGCGTGCTATCGCATGCTGGGCAGAAGTTGCGGAGCATGCTAAACGGGCCGGATTGGAATTCATATTTTGGGAGCCAATGAGCGTTGGGCGCGAATTCGGTGAAACTATTCCAGCGGCCTTGGCGCTGCAAGAGCGCCTGAGCGCGGTCAATATGGCAATACCGATGAAGATGATGGCGGATATTGACCATGGTGATGTAACAAGCTCGGATGCGAGTGACTATGATCCCTATGCCTGGGCGCGTGCGGTGCCAAAAATCAGCCCGATTATTCACATTAAACAAAGCCTGATGGACAAGGGCGGCCATCGCCCTTTTACTGCAGCGTTCAATGCCCAGGGGCGCATTCAACCTGAATCCTTGCTAAAAGCCTTGGCCCAAGGCGGGGCGGTCGACAATGAAATCTGCCTAGAACTTTCTTTCAAAGAACGCGAGCCGAATGACCGCGAGGTGATTGCACAGATTGCTGAGAGCATCTCCTTTTGGGCACCACACATAGACAGCGGTGTGCAGGATTTAAACATATGACTGGCATAACTTTTTTACAGACGAGGTAGGGATATGATCCAACCAAGCATTTGGATTGGCACAAGTTGGAAGATGAATAAAACCCTTGCTGAGGGGCTTGCCTTCGCCAATGAGCTTGTTGAGCTGGACAGTACGCACAATCCAAGCATTCAGCGTTTTGTTGTGCCGCCCTTTACCTGCGCGCGCGAGGTGAAGGCGGCATTGCGCGATACCTCCGTGAAGGTCGGCGCGCAGAACATGCATTGGGACGATGCGGGCGCGTGGACAGGCGAAGTTTCAGCACCGATGTTGGTGGATTGCGGGCTGGATATGGTTGAACTAGGTCACTCGGAGCGCCGCATACATTTCGGTGAGACTGATAGGACTGTAGGACTGAAAGTTGCCTCGGCTATACGTCACGGATTGATCCCATTGATCTGCATCGGTGAAACGCTGATCGAACGCGAAGCGGGGCGCGCAACAGAGGTGCTTGCAGCGCAAGTGCGCGGCGCGTTGGGACAAATTACGGGAGCGGCGCTCGTTTTATTAGCTTATGAGCCGATTTGGGCGATTGGCGAAGGTGGCATCCCTGCGTCTTCAGATTATGCGGATGCGCGACAGGCCGAAATCATGGCCGTAGCATGCGAAGTACTGGGGCGTCGTGTGCCATGTCTCTATGGCGGCTCGGTTAACCCCGACAACTGCAAAGAGTTGATACGGTGCCGGCACGTTGATGGGTTGTTTATCGGACGTTCTGCCTGGAATGCAGCGGGATACCTAGATATCCTTGAAAGATGTACCACAACATTGGGAAAGTGAGAAACAGCATGAAAATTGCAATAGCAGGCGATAGCGCGGGTGAAGGTCTGGCGAAAAATATAGCTGATCATTTGGCGGAAAGCTATGAAGTGGTAGATATGTCGCGCACTGATAAGGGGCCCGACGCGTTTTATGCAGACCTTTCCGATAGGGTCGCCTGTGCCGTTATCGCGGGAGAAATCGAACGCGCCATTCTGATCTGCGGCACGGGCATCGGGGTCTGCCTAGCTGCAAACAAGGTGCCCGGCATTCGTGCAGCGCAATGCCACGACACGTATTCTGCGGCCAAGGCTGCCTCCTCGAACAACGCACAGATCATCACGATGGGCGCGCGTGTGATTGGTCCAGAGCTTGCTAAGGATATCGCTGGTGCGTTTTTGTCTAGCAGTTTCGATCCAAATGGACGCTCTGCTGGAAATGTCTTGGCAATTAACGCGGTGGATGCCAAATACAACAAGCGCTGATGGCATTTCTGATTGTGGATGGCATCTGACAAAGCTGTAAGAACGATGGCGCAGTCGAGGTGGCGCCTAAAAGTTGGTGAGTGACAAAGCCCCTTTCATCACTTTTTTAGGCACTGTCAGATTAAACCACTTGAGACGGGTAGGGCGGCTTTGCAGCCTTGTCTTATGACAAAACACTCCCCATTTTGAAACTTTAAGCCTGGCCCGGGGTTCCTAGTCCATATTGCCTAGGCCAATGGACCGGGAATCAAGAGCCACGGTACTATCGTCTATAGAATGGCCACCCAAGTCCTGCCTATAGCGTTGCCTGGGCTCAGTTAGCTTGGGTTAGTTTTGCTCGGGCCGCGGTCCGTGGACCACGGGCAGGGGTTACTGTGCCTAATCGCTACAGTTGAGCCGTAGTGCCCAGGACCATGGACCCCGGATCACGGGCCCCGCGCCGCGGACCACGGGCCTTAAGTATTAGCGTTGTAAATTCATTCGGGGGTAATTTTGTTTGGTAACGCCATCTCTACTAACGCACCAATTCCAAGCTGAACCGTGCCGCTGCTCTCGCCGAGTGGCGTCAATTATTGAGCGCATAGATTTAGGCGGTGCGAGCAATCCGATGCGTGTTCTCATTAGTTTG
>Ga0115004_10001427_pt1 | contig 19612 bp, 14 predicted proteins | sample ArcticOcean_MG_C_10_FD_88737 | JGI IMG/M metagenome (GOLD analysis project Ga0115004, IMG submission 88737) | Marine microbial communities from western Arctic Ocean - ArcticOcean_MG_CB11_90 | ecosystem: Environmental > Aquatic > Marine > Oceanic | place: Arctic Ocean: Canada Basin | collected... | reverse complement strand
TTATTATTATTGTGTTGATATAATAGTACAGTGTTATCTTTGTAAAAAGTAAACGAATAAATTTATGCGGTCTCACAAATCAAACAACAGCAAAACTTCTTAGGGAACTCGCGTCTTTGAAAAAACGCTCGCGGCGAAATCGTTACATACAAAATTAACTACACATAAAACATCGTTTTGACTTTATGCTCCGCGATATCTATACTCATAACGCACATAACTCGACAGCAAAGATTAAAGTACTCTCTACTCTTTCTCACTTAGTGATATTATTATAGTCTTCGCGCACCGATGTATATATTTTAAACAAATATATATATATATAACTTTTAATAGAAATAAATGCCTTCATCAAGATCAAAAGTAATTAAAAACGGAGAAAGAGATTACAATCCTTTGTTGCGACGGAACGATAAATCACCACAACCACAATCATCATCATCATCATCGTCATCGTCAGAGGAAGAAGATTCCGATGATTTCAATGATGATTCCGATTCTGCAGAAAACGATAAAGAAATTTTAGAGAACAATAGACGCATGAGGTTCAACGACGTTCAACGAAAACGTGATTTGATCGCAAAAATTGAACAGGAACGAAATACTTTACAAAGCATTCAACGCGAACGCAATATGCGACAAAGACTTGATGAGGAAATGATTGAGATGAAGAAAAAATTGAGTTTAGAAAATACGTTGAATGAAGAGGAAGATATCGAGAGAATGCGAAACGCTGAAAACGCGGCTGAATCTCTATGCAAGTCTTTAGACGCAGACGATAGTTTTTACTCCAAGACTGATATCGACTGGGACGAGCACGAACAAAAGTGGATAGAGTTTAATCAAAAGAATAATAATAAGATAAAAGATAATAAAAAGATATCAATGCACGACATTCCATGGCCACCGACGTCTGCAGTAGAAAATGATTTATTAAAACATATGGCAGCATATGAACTTCGATCAGCAAGCGACGACGACGTTAATAAACTCTCAAAGGAGGCGGCGGGTGACGAAAACAGTACTCGTCTAGATCGAGCGGAGAAAATTTATAAACGAGCATTTAGAAGAGCAAATTTGAGATGGCATCCGGATAAATTCACCGCAAAATTTGGTAATCAATTAGATGAATGTGATAAAAAAGCAATCTTAGTGCGTGTTGAAGAGATTTCGATGATCATAAACAGTGCTTACGTAGAATTTAAGTTTTTTTAAAGTTTGTGATTTAAAATTAATGTGTACGACGTATCCTTTTTCGTTTTTCTGTTTTTGCCTTTTTTGTATTTTTGATATTTTTTTAGATACGAAATATCTTCACACACAAAACTAAATAGTATATGTTTGGAAACAAACGACGCCTTCAGAGAGAGTTCAAAGAATTAAGACGAGATATTTCATCAGTCGTTGAAGATGCTTCGTTGTATCAGTGCGATTCATTAACTACATGGAGAGTGACCATGAAAGATTTCGATGAAGAAATGGAAAGCGCAAAAGATCTCGCAGAAGATCTCGTAGAATTAAAAAGACGCTTTACTGGTTTTAATGGAAAGATAACGATGGAGTTGAACTTTACTAACGAATATCCTGAAGAACCCCCATTAATACGCATCGTTCTACCGAGAATGATTTGGTATACCGGTTTTGTCACAGCAGGCGGAAGCATTTGTGCTGAATTTTTAGTTCGAGGTTCGCAAAAATACAACAAGGACTATAAAATCTCTCAGCTCCTGCGCATGGTACGATTCAACATGCTCACGGCCGAACGAGTACTCGTACGAACCAGTACGGGCCCAGGAGGAATGGGCGGCCCTCTCCGAGTAGATTTAAATGGTCGATATGGCAATCCCTTACAACCATATTCTTTGCAGGCAGCGAAGCAGGCGTTTTCTCGCATGGCCGACAATCATAGGCAGAACGGATGGTAAACTAAGAACGCTTTCAAAGTGTTCAGTGAGGAGAATAATAAGAATTGAAATAATTAAGGCATAACAAGGGTGATATAATATTACAACTACGATGAATTTTGGTTGGCTAATGCACTTGTTTTCTTTTTCTTTTATAATAGTGTGACTACTTTTTTTTTACTTTACAGAAAAAATTTAATTACACTTCGCGCTTTATAACTCGCGCGATTTTTCTCTCGCTCTCACCTCTTTACACACACACACACACACTCTCTCTCTCTCTCACCCACCCACTCACACACATATTAACTCTTTCAGACGCGTCTTGATTGATATAAATATACAATAATAAATTTTGATAAGTTTTTTTGTACAGTACAATTTCGTTCTCTTCACTCACACACTCACTCTCTCTCGTTCACATTCGTTCTCGCTCTCTCACCCCCATCACCCACTCACCCACACACCACTTTCCACACCTCTCCCATCAGTTTTTTGATACTGGCATGGCTACTTGCTGCGGCAAAATAGACCAAGTTTCAGTTCTAGAAGGATAACCGGCCACAGGTCGATACAAGCCAGCAGACGCAGACGCTTCAGGGGAAGATTCTTTCGGTCGTTGTTGTTGGAAAGACGCAAATGAATCAGTTGCAGTTGGAACTCCGAATTTCGTCATTGTATCATCCTGAGATAATGTATCCGCAGATGCAGAACGATTCATCCCCCCCATTGTGTTTGCAGACGGCAACATCATGTTATATTGTGCTGAGAACATGGAAGGATGAATCCCGGCAGCCATTGCGGACGCCATCGCCATTTGTTGTGAATGCTGATATGCAGCTGTATTGCGCTGCAATGCAGCCATCAAATCGTTCATGTTCATAGCCGGTGGTTGTTGGTACAAAGTGTCCGTCATCATATGCGGAAACATTCCGATTTCATTTGGAGACGCGGCGAACGGCATGAAATTTGGCGTTGGAAACATTGCTCCTGCGTTGTAATAAAATGGATTCGCCATCGGAATAGTTTGTGGTGGCGATTGCGCGCCAAGATATTGTCCCGCAATTGGATGTCCAGAGGAGTATTGTTGTTGTTGTTGTTGTAATTGCTGCTGCTGCTGCGTTGGCGTCAAATTTGGTTTATGCTTTTGCTTCTGTTGTTGTCCTCTCATAGTCCCAACTTGCGCGGTTGAGTTTGCGTTGATATTATTAGTCTTCTGCTCTCTCTCGTCATGCGTCATGACCAGATTTGCCAACGTGCGCATGGACTCTTCTTCGCGCGAATCGAGGACCATTTTGTTATTATTATTAATATTACCCACTGGTGAATCTTTCATCAACAACTTGGTCAAGTTTGAAGCCGACTGCTGCTGCTGCTGCGATTGATTCGTCGAGCCTTCTTTGTTGTTATTATTGTTACGATTATTGTTATGATTATTATTATTATTATTATTATCATTACTCATACCCGCTTGTTCTTCATTTTGTATTGAACCTGCCGGTCCTTGTTCGATATCAAACAAGGACGATCTGCGTTTCCTCTTTTGCGTATTTTGTTGTCTGATGAAATATTTTTGCGCGTGCGAAGCGACTTGCGTCGGCGTTCGCGTTTGAACAAAATGTCTCGATATACCTCTCCAATCGCCTTTCCCGAGCTGATTTAACCCTTGCAAGAACATTCTATGCTCTTCTTCAGTCCATGAAACACCTAATGAACGAGCGATAATAAATATGGTTAGTGGTCATTACAAAGAATAGAAAAATGAATCCCCGACAGTGGAGACGATGGAAGTTCAGGAGGGCACTCTTTTTTTTTACTCTCTCTCTGTTCGTACTTTTTAAAAGAGCAAAAAAATAAATATCCCGCCGCGAAACAAAAGGCTGAAAATCAAAGATACAAAAGTCAACCCGCTGCGGAAGACAAAATTTGAGAATACGAAAAGACAAACACCTCGTCGATCGCGATCGAGAAATAGATAAAAGAGATCAGATGAGAAAACAGAGAGAGATGACCTCTTTTTTTTATTCATCTCATCCTTGATCTCGATCGTATTAAAAACGAAATCAACAGCAGCAGCGCGCGTACCTTTCTTCCTCGCCGAATTTCCTTGAGAAGTATCGTTAGTGTCGAGATTTGTCGGTGAATATGTCATCGCCGAGTCGCTTTCGTAACCGAGCGAATTTGGTTTATTCAATTGAGCTTGCGGCATAATCTTATGCTTATTATTAAGCTCCTCGTTCGAGAAAGACTTCAATAGTTTCTTATCATGAATCCCTGCCATTTTTATGAAGTTGTCACGAACAACAAGACAAGTCTGTTTGAATCTGTTTTATTCTTTGAACTTTTTGTTTGGCGGAAAAATCAAATATCCAAACGTTTTGTTGAAGTTTTTGAATTATTTAATTCCTTTTCTGCTGTGTATATTCAATTGCACGAAAATGCAAATGATTAAGAAGAATAAAACGATTGAATAGGTAGACTATTCGTTTTAGTTTATTATTGTGAATAGTAATATTCGCTTATGTATGTATATATGCGTGAACGATAAGGAATAGTGAAAGTCGGAATTCGGCTAACCACTCACCAAAAAGATATTTTAATTTTAGATTTTCACTTTATGCCTTTTTGGGGCAAAACATTAAAACCCTAAATAATATATAAAAATGCATTTTAAATGCTCCAAAACCGCCTTGCCTGCTATGCTGAAGAGATCAGAAGATGACTTACAGCCAAACTTCATCTGTGAAACACGCACTAATATCATGAACAACAACAACAACAACAACAACAACAACAACAACAATAGGAATAATAATAATAATAATAATAATAATCATACATTAGTAACAAAATTAGTACTAGTTATACCATTATTATTTGTATTGTTCCTCAACTTCTTCTTAAGTTTTATTACAAACGATAACCACGTCTTCGTTCAAGCCTTAGAGAATACGAATAAAAAAGTGTTGTTGAACAACAACAAGAACAACAACAACGTCGATTTACCGGCCGGACAAGTTCTCGAGTTCGATGACAATAATTTTGATAAATATATTTACAACAATCAAAAATTACCTGTGATAATCGACGTTTACGCGACTTGGTGCGTGCATTGTAAGCAATTGGAACCGACTTGGCTAAAGTTAGCTGAGGCACTTAAGCACGAAGTGTACGTAGGAAAAATCAATGGCGAAAAGGAGAAGGCATTAGCGAATCGTTTATACGCGAATAAAGGATTCCCTACGATTATCTTATTACACGAAAACAAAATGCGCTTTTATAAAGGCGAGCGCTCACTAGAGAAATTGACCGAGTTCTGTAGAGACGGGTATAAAACTGTGAAACCGGAGCCTTTTTATAAGACGGCGAATAATTGGTTCGGGCAAATTTTCGGAAACGTGCATAAATTCCCAGGATTAATGAAGAATCTTTATAAAACCTATTCAAAAGAGTACTCGGATACGCAAATTTTGTTCATCGCACTATCCGTTCCAGTTACACTCGGAATGTGTTTGATTTACGTAGCGGATACAATCATGGTCAGACGTACCGTCCAAGCTAGTAGACGATACGTTTTCGAACAAGAACTTGAAAGAAGACGACAAAATCAGAATAATAATAATAATAATAATAATAATAATAGAGTTAATAATCATGAACACGCCGATTAATATAATAATATAATATAATACCAACATCAATCGCTCCTATCTAATTCTTATATTGTAAACCCGATTGTCGTTCGTTCGCTCTCCAAAATAGAGCTGAGTATATATTGGCCAAAGCATGTCCACAAACTGGCACAAATAAGTCTCCATCTGCGAGATATTCACACGTAGCTCCGTATAAAATCCCAACCGTTGCCGCCCATACCGCAAACGAAACCTTTCTTTCGTTTGAAATATGCAAAGCTCCAAAAACGGTCCCGGCGACTAAAACGCCTAGAGCTTCGCCGCCCAACGCTGGCATTAAAGCGCCGCGAAAAAGCATTTCTTCTGCTAGCGCAGGATACGCCGCACAAAATAAAACATCCCCAAACGATAAGTTTGATAGAACCTGTTTATTCGAAGTATTAGTCTCCTTTGCGAAATCTTCCGAGACTGACATGAACGCGACTCTACCTAAAGTGACCAAAACGGCCAAAGCCGAAGCTAAACACGCGTGTTTCCAATCTACTCCATCTTTAATTAATCCAAGCGTCAATGGATTCGCTTCTGCTAACTTTGGTACTATAAACCTCGCCCCTAATGCGAGCATTAAAATCAACGTCGACGTCGACGTACACGACGCTATGACATCGTCTCTTTTCGGTATTATCAAATTGATGTTATCTATATTCGGAGAAGAGGAAGAGGAAGAAGATGATGTCGTCGCAATCATTGCTTCTTCTTCACTAAATTCTCTTCTCTTATTTTGTACAACGTCGTTATAAGTTAATTGTTTCGGTTTTCTTTGTTTCGGTTTCTGTAATATAGTTTGTCTTAGCGTCTTCGCTGTCGTTGTCGTCAAAGCAGCAGCAGTTTCGTTAATAACAGGAGTATTACTCGTATCGTTATTTGTTTGTTGTTGTTCTCTCTTCATTTTTCTGCGTTCACTTCTATTATTATTATTATTATTATTATTAGACGATGATGACGATGATGATTCTGCTCGAGTGATTCCTCTTCTTCTTCCTTTTCGCATAGTCGTCCTCGCAGTTAACGCAGTAGTAGTAAAACTGTTCATAATCATAACAGGAGTCGTTGAAAACATAATATTACTGTTTATAATTTACAGTGCAGTACTTATTTATTTATTTATTTATTTCTCTCTTCTCTTGTTTATGTGTCTCGTGTGATACAGTGGAGCTGCTGTGAAGGCAACATCAGCAAAAAAGCAACATCAGCATCAGTGCACGCCTTTGAGGGAAAATATTACGTGATAACTATATAAAGAATAGTTCGCTGTATTAACACGTATTATGTATTTAATCAATCAATCAATCCAATAAGAGTAATCATGGATTTTGGATGGCTTATATCTTCTGCATCTTCACCTACTACTACTGCTGCTACTACTACTGCTACTGCTACTACTGCTACTGCTACAGATAATACTAATAAAAACGAGCGTGATGTTGATTCGACTCATAATCAGTCGATGAAGCCAGAACCACCTCAGTCTCCTATTGCTCGACAGAGAACACAGAAGAAGAACGTTATTACTAATAATAGTGCGATCGTAAATGATTTTAATGATTTAAACGATCATCGTTCGGAAGATGATGATGTTCACTCTGACCGAATTAGAACTTCCAACGAGGTCGAAGACGGAAAAAAACAACGAGAACAACAACAAGGACAAGAAAAAGAACAACAACACAAAACGCAGAAGAAGAAGATCGAACGCAGAAGATCGACTGAACTGTACATGCAAAAAGAAGAGGGATATAGCGATAATGGATACGAGGATATTGAGGATATTCACGACGATGTATTCGATGATGTGATGCACGAGGACGAAGAAGGAATGCGTAGTTCGGAGATTTTGTACGAAAATCCAGATAATACTTTCAACGAGGAAGATGAAAGTTTCGATAAAGAAGACGATGACAACGAATTAGAATTAGGAGAAGATGAAAACCAATTATTAGAAGAAGAAGAACTGGATGATGGACGACGTAGGAGGAGGAAAGAAAGTAGCCACCAAATCAAGAAAACTCGAGTCGAGAGACTGAGAGCATATTTCAAGATTCCACCCGAAGAAGAACTCCTCGACGAGTTCCTTTGCGCGTTGCATAAGAAAATTTTGTTGCAAGGACGAATGTACGTTTTCAATAACTATTTGTGTTTCTATTCTAGCGTATTTGGGTACCAAAAAAGGAAGCGAATTCCGTTTAAAGAAGTGACGCTTTTGGAAAAAGCGAAAACGGCTGGTATTTTTAACAACGCGCTTCAGATTGTGCACCGAGACGGGAAGAAAGAGTTCTTCACGAGTTTTATTTTTCCAGATAAAGTTTTTAAATTCCTTCTACAGCAATGGAGGACGAGTAGCGATTATGGCAGGCTTTTCCGAGGGACTCGCCGTCACGAATCGATGGATTTTGACGCAAGATTGCGAGTAAGGGAAGAACAACGAATGCTCGAGCAATTGGGCGATTCCGATCTCTCTGATACTGAAGAAAACTCTAATACTGATGAGAGTAAAATAAGCAAAATGCTTGGAAGCAAAAATTGGGCAGAGCACGATAACGTCTCGAGTACGGATTTTTCGCACGAAGAGTTAAAGTCAAAACGAAAGAATCAAAGAAATCAAAATGGTGTCGATGGGAGCCGACCTCGTCGTAAGAGCGATAATGAAAGAGAATCGATCGATGATGATGAGAATTTTTTAGTAAGTTCAACATTAACAAGCGATATAACTTCTCGCACCACACATCGTCAAAGCAATAACGATGGCAGTGATAGCCTTCATGATAGCGAGGTTATATCAGAAATGAAAGATTCAGGAGAAAATGAAGAACGAGTAGAAGATAAAAAAGAAGAGAAAAATGGAAGAACATCGGTCGATGACGAAGAAGAATCAGAAGAATTCGGTGAAGTCCCAAGATTGCGCACGTTGCCCACTAGCATTAGCGGCACTAGTAGCGCAGAAGAACACGCTTTGATGATACCGGAGGGATTTAAAGAATTGGCGAGCGCACAATTTGATTGCACGACGAAACAATTTTTCAAGGCGTTCTTTTCGAATTCTGCATCAAAAACATTCTTTGCAGAGCATTCAAGAGCTCTTGGCCAAACGAATTTTTCATGTTCTGAGTGGTCCAAGCATTCTCATTACGGGTTTTCGAGAGATTTGAAGTTTGTTGCACCGGTTCATTCAACTTTCGGACCTAAAGAGACGCGTTGCGTTCAGACGCAAACGTACAAGCTTTACGCGGACGATAATTTAGTGGTTGGTTACTCGCAAGTTCAACTAGATATTCCATACGGTGATTATTTTTCTGTGGAAACAAAATGGAATTGCGTACCAATTTCTACTTCTGGAGGTGCTAAAAATTTGAATGCGTGTGAAGTTACGTGTTTCGTTCACGTTTCGTTTGAAAAATACACTTATCTGCAATCTGTCATCCAGTCTTCGGTGCTTTCTGAAACTACTCAAAGTGCGCAATCCTTTTTCAGTTCTGCAAAAGATTTGCTCAATAAAAACGGTCAACAAAGCAGTAACGCGGCGACGGCAGCAGGAAAATCTAAAGCAAGAACTGAGTCTTTCGTTGAAAGAATATCAAAACGATTTGCAATAGACTTGACAAAAGTTATAATACCCGAAGGTTCGCGCGATGCCGTGTTTAGTATGCTCCATCCGTCGAGCCCTCAAAAACGTAAAATAGTTGATGATGATAAGACCTATCAGGAATTGAAAAAAACATCGGATGACACAATAGCCTCTTCGTTGTCCGGAGCGCCAAGAATGAAAGAGCTCGCGATGGCGTTCTTTGACATGTTTACAATTCAGAATATGTTGATGTTCTCTTTGTTCGTCGTAGCCGCTTGGACGATTTTTATTTGTGTGCTTAAATTGTGGTACGTTGCGAGACTGCCATTTACTTGGATTTTCGGCAGTTCCGATGCAAATATAGCAGCGTATTGGGAACGTCGAATAGCAATTTTAACACAAGAGTTGGGAGCTTTAGAACGAAAAGCGACATTAATCTCTTCCGAAATTCGATTGGCAAAGGAGTCGTTATTAGGACACAAAAGAAAATAGCAGTCATTTATTGAGAGAAGAAGTCACACCTTAATTACTTTAATTACCTTACAAAATTGAAATATAGCAGCGCCGCGCGTGTGAAACTGTCTATCTAAAAAAGATGAGCTCTCATCATCATCATCATCATCATCGTCATCATCATCGATTGTCTACAAAACTCTAGCATTCAAGATATCTCTATAAAGTAATCTCATGAAAAATGTCGTCTCGTCTGGATTTGCGACCCATAAAATTGAAGCAGATTCGCGAACTTTTGAATCGTTTCCGGTCAAAGTGAATCTATCGCCTACGTGCAAAGTTTGCGATCCCTTTACATTCAAGTGTTTCATTAGCGCTTGCAAACCAATGTGCTTATTTCCGACATCGACGAAAACATCGTTCCCGCCGTTGAACGCGCAGAATGGAATATCCGATGTCGATAATTCTGCTTGCGCAGCTAAAGCCAATTCTTCGAGATTCTCGTATATAGTATCTTCGCGTGGAATGATACCAACCGCGTATTCTTTTCGCATCACTTCGACATCGATGCCCAAATACTGCGAGTAACGATTCAAAAATACCTCCGCTCGGTCGAGAAAAGCCTGTAAATCTTTTCCCTCTCTCCAACCGTACTGCTCTATTGTTGCCCACTGTTCGTTTGGGACAAACTCGAGACAATATTCATCGTTTATTTTCAACAAATAGTTGCACTCGCCGCCCATGACGTGGAAATATTTTGTAACATTTGGTGGCAATTTTTGCTTCTTGAATTGATCTAACAATCCGCGCGTGCGCTCTTCGAATTTTTCCGGTTGTCCCGGATATCCAGCAGCCGTAACGATTGCGACGTGAATTCCTAATTCCATCAGTTGAATAATCTTATCAATCATCTTATTATCGTCTTCGAAATGTTTCCCGTCTTGATATAAAGTCCCATCGGCATCGAAAGTAACCAACCTCACGTCCTTTGCGGAGACGTGTACTTGCGCAATGTTCAAAATATGTCTAATCTCCGCGAAATTTGGCAACACGAATTGCCTCTTTGTCAAGTGCGAAAATTCATCGTATTCTTTCAACGCTTTCGTTAACGGAAGGGAATGGAAAAAATACCCAACTTGTGGGACCATTTTGTGTAATCTCGTAAACTTCCTTCGTTCTTTCGGTAATTGTAAAGTCTCATCGATCCACCCTTCTACTTTATGCATCACTTCCTCGGTCGTATGCGTCTTATGCATTTCGACCATGAATTCGATCAAAGCGTCTTGTTCCTTTAATCTGCCTTTTCTGCGTAAGACTGACGAATCGGTCAGAGAGCCGACTCTTTTTAAATCATTTTGTTCCATTTGCTTTCTGATCAGTTCTCTCATATATTGCGCCGCTCTTCCTAATTTTTCCTCATCAGTGGATTGTAGATCTTGTCGTCGTTGCTCCTTTTTACTGATGCTGTTCTTCTTTTTATTGTTATTTTCGTTAATAACGATGTCATTATTATTGTTATCATTATTCGTCGTCGTCGTCGTCGTCGTCTTCCCATTTTCTCGTTCGCGTTGTTCTTGTATTACTGGCATGAACTGTTCGTACGAATCTGAATCATCCCTCGCTGCTCCTTCAAAACGTTCACTGAGTGCGCGCACTAAAGAAGAAGAAGAAGACGATAGTTTGCCAATATTCGCAGTCACACTTTTATTCGATTTCTTCTCTGCCGCGCGATTTTGCAGACGCAGTGGATATTGTTTCCAGCCCTTGCTCGCGCTGGCACTCGTTCTTCTCGAGACCGAGTGCACGAAAGAAGAAGAAGAAGAAGAAGAAGAAGAAGTCGTCGTCGTCGTCCTCTGCGTCGTTTGCGATATCACGATGTTCCGTGACATCTCTCTTCTCTTTTAAACAAATACTAATCAAGTGATGCGTGTTTTTTAAAGAACGCTGCTCGTGTAATAAATGTGCCGACTTTTTTATATAAATATTCACAGCAGGCATGAAGCAATTATTATTCAGCCCGATTATACGGGGCCGATGATGGCCGTTATTATTTTTTGTTCCCTTTTTAAGAACGTGCTGGCGGCAATTAATTGATGGGCGATTTTTGCTGCCAAGAGTGCCTCCTCTCTCGTTCACCCATTCCTTCATCGTCATAATAAGAAGCACTCGTCATCATCAGATCATCGCTTATAATAAACAAATAACAGCAGAGAGTATTACAGTGATTGGTTTATTTTTGAAGCACAAAAGAACGACGACGACGACTATGAGTGCCGTGTTTATGCAATAAATGTCGGTGTGAACATACTGCCGAGTAATAAGCGTACTGAGAAGAAGATAGCATCATGTACAACGACAACGAGTTCTCACGAGGACGACAGTACTGTCAAAGAATAGAAGAACATGCGATGAATTACAACGAACTATGTAATTGTGCGCTAAAAGCACCGTCGAAGTATGATCAATCGCTGGAGGAAATTAAGTTCCAAAACTCCGCGTGTGCGTTAGCGCAACGAGGCGAACACGAGAAGCTCTCGATCGTGATCGAAAAAAGAAGAGAGAAAGTGAACGAAACAGATAACTCGAGTTCAGGGTATACACCTTTACATTACGCGAGTAGGAACGGCAACATCGAGTGCGTTAAGGTTTTGTTACAGAAGAAGTTTAACTGCGCAATCGATCAAGGAACTTTAAGTGGGAACGTAACGGCTTTGATGAGGGCCTCGTTAGTCGGTCATTACGAGATCTCGAAGTTATTACTCGACAGTAACGCTAGGAAAGATTTAGTAGATGACGACGGTGATACTGCTTTACATAAAGCTCATAAAGGGCTAAAATTGCTCATCAACAGTAACTGTAATAATAATAGTGAGCATGATCGTAAACGTAGAGAGTACGATAAAATAATAAACGCGCTCGTTGAAGCGTATCCGGAGGCGCAGTTCTTAGAGAACAAACGCGGGTTGAAACCATCAGAAGTTTAGTCTCTCTCTCTCTCGACAATATATAGAGAGAGTGAGTAGTAGAAAAGAAAAAAGAATAGAATAGAAGCTAAAGCTAACACGCGCGCGCGCAAAAGAAAGCAATTGTAAAGTAATAAACATACATACATAAATAGGTAAAATAATAATAAAGTTTTCATAGCGCGTTTAAAAACGCAGTTCCGGATTGATAAACGTCTTGCACAGCCTCTAAGACGTCTAATACGTCTTCGTCTTTTATTTTGTTTGCAAACTTTTGGGCAAACTTATCGGGATGCCAACGCTTCGCAAGTTCTCTCTTTGCTTTTTTCTTCCCATTCTCTTTGTTCTCCAAGAATTCGTTACCAAACGGACCTTGTTTCGACGTTAAAAACATGACTAATGCGGCGCCTGATCGTGGAAACGGGACTTCGTGAAAACTTATTTTCTTTACGCCCACCGCATCTTGCGCATTATTATTATTACTATTCATGGCTTTACATTTTTCATCAAACTGTTTCCATTCGTTTTCTAATTGATTCCAGCTCTTTTCTATTATCACGCCTCCTTCTTCTTTTTCTTCGTTCTTTTGTCTCCTCAAAACTACTTTTGGTCGTTGCCAGTCAAAGCAGGAGGATTCGTTCTTCTTTTTCACGCGTTCTCTGAACTCTGCCCTAGGATCGAACGATTTCTCTTCAATCTTCTTCTTTCGAAATTTCACTGCCTCCGCTCTCGCTTGTCGTTCTTCTTCTTCTTCTTGTTCTTTCTTAATATTACTATCATCGATTTTAAATTCATGGTCTAGATCAGTAACGCTCTTCGTTGTTGTTGTTGTTGTTGTTGTTTCTTCTTCTTCTTCTTCTTCGTTGATGGTTTTTGCACGTTCGATTTCCATCTCAATCTCAAGCATCAAACTTTCATTCATTGCATCATCTTCTTCTTCTTCGATGTTGATATCATCATCATCATCGCGTTCGTTGTCCATTTTGTTTTTGTTAGTTTTCACTATTTCATGCGTTTTTTTTGATGCCATAAACTGCTCGATGAGAAGCAAAAGGAGAAACTGGACAGCTCTTTTTTTCTTCATTACATCGAGTCGAGTGTGCGTATATCTATACACATTAGGACATAAGGACGTGTGATAAAATACAAACAAGCAGAAGAACTAGTTGATCTTTATTAATCATGTCTGAGTGAGTTCTCTTTTCTTAATCGCTATCGTTTATTTCTCTTTTCTTCGTTTGTTTTAAACAGTTTTCTTTTGTCGTCGAGAACCTGATCGAGTGATTGATTAGGGTCTTCGCTCATCACCGCATGATGATAATTACCACAATCATCACCTTATGAAGATATTGATCATAATCTTTCTTTCTTATGATATAATAACAGCGCTGATGCAGAAGAAATCGTCGAAGAAGTCGAAGTCGAAGAAGCCGCCGGTGATGAGCCAATGGATTTAATGAGCGCCTTACAAGTCGTCCTGAAGAAATCGTTAGCCGAAGACGGCTTACACAGAGGCTTAAGAGAGGCTTGTAAGACGATTGAGTCTAGAAAGGCTTTGTTGTGCGTTTTAGCGCAAGATTGCGACCAAGCTGATTACACAAAGTTAATTCAAGCTCTGTGCAACGAAGCGAACGTACATTTAGTGCGAGTTCCTTCGGCCGTATCTTTGGGCGAATGGGCCGGCTTATGCAAGCTCGACGCCGAAGGTCAAGCGAGAAAAGTTGTGAAGTGCTCATGCGTCGTCGTCTCTGATTACGGAGAAGAAACTTCGGCGTTGGGCGTCTTGCAAGAATTCTTGAAGTCTGCATAATAAGTGCTGGTTTCATTTACTACTTGTTTGTGAGGTAGTGCAATAAATAATTGTTATTATTATTTGTTTTATTAAAGACGGACGATATGATAATGATTACAAATTCGATTTATATCAACTTATTACAATTGCACGCGCGTGTTTCTATTTCTTTTATCATAGCTTTGAGAGAAATCCACCATCGACTTTCAAAACAACCCCCGTAACCCACGAAGCGGCTTCGGATGCTAAATAAATCGCCGCGCCTGCGACATTGCTCGGCCTACCTACTCTTTTAATCAATAATCTATTTTTCGTGATCTCCTCTTTCAAGTCGTCTAACGAATCGGTCATCTTTGTTGGAAAAAATCCTAACGCTAAAACGTTCACCGTGATATTTCTAGGCGCTAGTTCATCCGCAAGCTTCAACGATAAGTGATGCAGGGCAGCTTTCGAAGAATCGTACGAAACTGCGTTGTTGACTAAAACATCTAATTCTATATACCTCTTCTTAAACTCTACACATAGACTCTCACATCCATCTTCGGTCGATAAATCTGCAGCTATCCAATCGCACGTGCCTTCTTCATGACCTACGTTCAATTCTTTCGATACTCGCTCTAAATCTTTCGCATTTCTCCCGCATATGATGACCTTATTAGCTTTTCGCTTCACGAATGACTCGGTTATCATTTTCCCTATGCCTTTAGCGCCTCCAGTGATCATTACGACTTTTCCTGAAACAGAGAACAGATTTTCATCATCATAATCATCATCGCAGTCGATTTCTTCTTCTTCTTCTTCTTCTCGTTTGAGTAATGACATTTTGATTATAGTTTTTAAATAAATTAATTATTACGCGCGCGTTTTTTGTGCCGCCTGAAGAACAAAAACAGTTCGTTAAACAGCAACAAGAAGAGGTGGGTACGTGGTTGTTACAAAACGAAAAACCCACTTCTGTACTTCCTCTGTTTATAAGGACGTGTCTAGTTCGGGGCGGTCACTGTTGAGGGGAGATGCAATCCGGCGGGTACGACCGCGCTGACGCGGAAGAGCATGCGGCAAGGTTGTCTAATTGTTATCTATCGCCGAACTTCCCATCGCCTCTCCCATCTTTCGTGTTTTCTCCTCCCACACCGCCTCTAATACTTATCGAAGAACTCTTTCCTAACGTACTTGCGTATTTATCGAAATCGCTCACCCAATCAACGCCAGCTTTATTCCCATTCCCAGTCTTTGCTCTCGACTGTTTGACTTTCACTATTAACGTCTTGAGTCTATTCAATTGCTCTTCAGCGAAAACGGCTTCGTTGTAGTCTTCCGAGTTTACTAACTGTTCTAAATTAACAAAAAATTGATCAATGATTGATCGCGACCATAATTTTGTAGTCGCAGCATCATCAATAGCAGTTAAACAATCGATTAATGCGTCTCTTCGTTTCTCCTCGAAATATTCAATCTCGAGCTCGTTTGCTTTTTCGGTCTCGAAACATTTCATAGCAAATTTCAAAGCTTCTGCTCTCTCTTCTTTAGGAATATCCGCATTTTGTTCTATTTCTTTTTCAATCTTTTCTCTTTCCTCGTTCTCTTCATCATTTTCATTTTCATTCGTCGTCGTCGTTCTTTTTCTTCTTCTCACAGGCTTCGCTTCTTGAAATAGTTTCAATAAGTTCTTCAACGCAAATGAAAACGCATATGAATCATCCGCGAAGACGATTTCGTTCTGTAAAACGCAATATATTCGCCATACTTCCATCTCGACGATCGTTTTTTTATCACTCCCTTGAATCTGTCCATCTTCAATCAATGACTCAAGCGCTTCATAGATCTCTTTGAATCTCTTACTATTCTCTTCCGTTTTCTTCGCTACTAATTTTTCACCTTCGCATATAAAGTAATACGCCTCTACGGCAGCTCTAAAACACAGCATCACTTTCTTTCGATGTTTTCGTTCGATTACATTTCTATGCCGCGTTATTAGTTCCATGAACATCTTCAAACATATCTCGAATCTCGTTTTCATATGTTTCGTTATCTTATCCAGTTTTTCCTCAACCGTTCGTGCAACAACTTCTTCTTCTCGCGCTTTGGGAATCGTCTTCGTCTTCTTCTCGTCCTTAACAGGAACGGAAACTTTTGTTCGTTTATTATTATTATTACGAGTAGCAGGTGCAGGCAAGAGATCGAACAGGCCCATTCGTGGATGTTAATTTCTTAATACGAGCAATAATCAAAGCCCGATGCGCGTTTTGTAAACGAACGGAAGATAACGTTCTATTTTGGAAACAATAACTGTCGTCAGTTTAATAATGCAGCAAAACTTCAAAGCGGCAAGTAATAATAATACTCTCAATAATAATAATAACGAAATGAATGAAATAAACAAAGAACACTGCTATGCACGCGTAAGTAATTAATTGATATTGATATTGATATTGATATATATGCCGAGAATTATTGCAAACGCGAGCGCGTTGCGCAGACGCACGACTGATATTTACTCAACAACAACAACAACAACAACAACAACAACAACAACAATAAACGATAGTACGAATGATGATGATAATAATAATCGATTGACGTTTACGGATTTGGCGTTACCTTCACACATCGTCGATGGACTATTAAAATGCGGCTTCGTTCATCCATCGCCAGTACAGATACGGGCCATACCAATAGAGCGCTTAGGGAGAGATGTAATGGTCCAAGCAAAGTCTGGGACTGGGAAAACGGTCGCGTTTGCTTGTAAGTTATTAGATACATGTTTACTGTCGAGAGAGGAGAAACAAACGATGATTGATGATGATGCCGATGCTGCGATAAAGACAACGACGACGACGACGACGACGACGACGACGCATTCATCGTCATCATCGCAATCATCAGTGAAAGCGATGTGTATTGCACCGACGAGAGAGATTGCGTTACAAACCGCGGATGTTTTACGAACGCTCGCGATTGCGTGCGCGAATAGCTCTAGAGGAAAATATAGACAAGAACGCTTAGCATGTTTCTTTGGCGGTTTGCCAGTTGCAGATGATGGACGTGCGATGAAAAAACGACCGGCGTGCGTCGTTGGTACGCCTGGGAGATTGAAACAGCTCGTAGAAATGGATATTTTGAGAACGGATCAAATACGAACGGTTGTTTTAGACGAAGCTGATCAGTTATTGACGAAGAGTGGGTTCTGTGGAGACGTTTTATTTTTAATACACGCGGCGAATCATAAAAAGAGACAACTTATCGCATGTTCTGCAACGTTTTCGAAAAACGCGAGAAAAAGAATAGAAAGTTTGACGACAAAAGACGGGAAAGCGAGCGCGATTGAAAAAGTAAACTTATGCGAAGAGACTGTTGCTTTACAGGGTGTGAAAATGTGCTATCGCCTTCTAAGAAATAAAGTAGTAGCAGAAAAAGAAGAAAAAATAACAACACTCCCTAGCGAAAGCGCCATCGCAGAAGCAGCGGCAGCGGGACTAGAAGAAGGACGAGTTGATGATGTTGAAATGCACTTACTCGAAGAGAAAGCAGAAAAATGCCTGGACATTTTCAACTCCGTTCGCTTTCATCAGGCCATAATATTTGTTGAGAGCCGAGATCGAGGTGAAAAGTTATCTGCAATCATGACAAAAAAGGGAGGATTTAAAACTGCTTTTACGTCCGGTAGGCTTCCGCAGCGCGAGCGGATGGATGTAATGCAAAGATTTCGTGATTTCGAGCTTCGCGCAATCGTATCGACAGATTTAATTTCAAGAGGTGTCGATTGCGAGCGCGTAAACTTAGTCGTGAACGTTGATTTGCCAAGAGATGGCCAAACGTTCATGCATAGATGCGGTCGAACTGGTAGATTTGGAACTTCAGGCGTAGCCATAGCCATTCTTGAAGACGAAATAGAGTTGAAAACGCTAAAAGATATGCTCGAGAAAACGTCCAAAGAAGAACAACGAGATAACTTATATTCAGCGAATGAAGATGATGAAGAAGAGATAGAGAAAAAAGAAGGAGAAAGAAAAAATAACGACGACGACGAGGTGAATAATAATAATAATAATGATAATAATAATAATAAATCAAATCGTCTCGCAGCGTTTTGTAATCTCGAAGAACTCCCAGAAAATGTTCCAGAAAGTTGGTATGCGTACGAGCTCGAAGAGAATGATGAGGAAAAGCGCCGAGCTCTGCAAATCGAAGAGGAAAGACTAGCGTTAGAAAGTAGCAGCAGCAGCAGTATTAGTAGTACTAGTAGTAGTGAAGAATCAGATATAGAAGAAATAGAAGAAGAAGATGAAGACGATTACGATGATGATGATGAAGACTTTGAAGAGGTGCAAAGGTATTGGCGCGAACATCGAGCGTACGCCTCTTGGTGGTGGTGGCACGAATATCGCCAGAAAGTTGGTCAAATATTTCTACCGCCGCAATATAGCGATAAAAAAACGAAACCATTTGTTTTACCGCCTTTTTAAATTGTATATATATTTTCTCATTGACATTGTCTCTATGTCTCTATTTCTACGGATCTGGAAATATGCGATACGTTGACTGACTAAAAATGTCTATCGAGCAAATTGCGCGTATATTTAACTAAACACTTTTCAAACTTTGCCGTCACTTCTCATTTCGTTCGTCAATCTATATGGTATATCTTTCACTCTCTCTGCTGCTGCTGCTACTGCTGCTGCTGCTCTGTTATTAATACTATTATTACTATTATCTCTGCTTCGTCTTCGTCGTCTTCGTCGTCGTGTTTCTCAAACGTAAGCGCACTCTTCCATGTTCCTGATGAGTACCTTCAACAACTTCCCCGTTCTTCTCGATTTGAATCTTACCTTCTTTAACTAATTCGCTGCACAACTCACGCGTCATATCCATCGTTGACAGTCCCTTAAAACTCCGCCAGTCCTGCATACCCTTGAACACGTGCAGTCGCGGGATCTCTGACGGTCAACACGTCTTCTCGCTCGTTCTCGAAACAGTCAATCGAACGATTTCTCTTTTTATTTTTGCGCGAATTACATCGATCGTATCCTCTACCGCAGCCGCGTTCACTGCGGACGATTTGTTCTCTTTCGGTTTCTTCACCGTTTTTGTTCTCATCACGTCTCCGCCTTCGCTTCGGATTTCATCGCTGTAAAAATATCGCAATAGCAAAGTGATGATGGATAAAATGTGAGGTTCGAATTACAAAGACATCGAGCAGCTACTTTTTTTAGGGCCGAACGTCCACACCACTCGAACTCGAACTC
>Ga0115004_10001425_pt1 | contig 19616 bp, 18 predicted proteins | sample ArcticOcean_MG_C_10_FD_88737 | JGI IMG/M metagenome (GOLD analysis project Ga0115004, IMG submission 88737) | Marine microbial communities from western Arctic Ocean - ArcticOcean_MG_CB11_90 | ecosystem: Environmental > Aquatic > Marine > Oceanic | place: Arctic Ocean: Canada Basin | collected... | reverse complement strand
ATACATTATCACGATCAAGTATTAGACACACACAAATGTAACCACATGACACATGTTTATGGTGATTATTCACTAACCATTACGGTTCATTTTCTTAAACATCAACACCACCACCACGACGACCACGACGACGACCACGACGACCACCACCACGACGACCACGACGACGACCACGACGACCACGACGACCACCACGACAACGACCACGGCGACCACCACGACAACGACCACGGCGACCACCACCACCACGGCCACCACCACCACCACCACCACGACCACGACTTCGACAACCTAGCTACACAGATCACGGTTGCTATGAATACAAGCGTATCTAAGAATGACATATATAAACAGTTATTACTTGTTCATAACTCACATGCTGGTAATCAACATAATCTGTGTGTACACCTGAATGAGTCAAGCTTACATATGGGGGTAGGCTACTGTAACTGTAATGATAAATGTGCTTTAAAGATAAAAGTACATAAAGACAATCATGGGGTCTCTATCCCTTATCTTAAATCAGGAGAGAAGTTGACCAGTTGTAATACGATTTCGTCAGGCTTGCACACGGCTTCTGTACATTACTATGAACGCCCCCCTAAGGTAGAACTTCCTCTAGAAACTTTGCTTAGCCAAACTGCTTCTTGGTTAGAGAATTATTTGTCTTGTCTCAGTAATTTTCTTTTAAAAGATCTACAGTCCACGATGCGACGCCTCATAGTAGCCAATAATCATATGATGAGCTTACTTATAAATGTAAATGATATGGAAGCAATAGCTACTAGCACCCATTGTAAGACGGCTCACCTAAACCCTGACTCGATTATTATGAGGGATACACCCCCCAAAACGCCATATTCTGGTCATGCTAACGTATCTATGATGAGATGTGCTACGCATAGTACTGTAGACAATGAGCAATCACATTTATTTCTAACTGGATCCGAATTCACTTTAGAAACTTTTATAGAAGCGGGACACCAATTATCCTATACCAACTTCTCGACCTTGGCTACTGCATTGACGACGTTCCATAGTAGTAGTTATAAACCAGAGTCAAAGTATATGGTAGTGGCGTCGGAGTACGAAGGTCAGCTAGATTATGTAATATGGCTAATTAGATGTTCAGATTCACTATGTCATGGCCATAGTTACTGCATAGCGAGGGACGACATAGTTACTACATCATATAGTAACTTTGGTGGCACTCTTTGTATAGATAGTATTACATCAGGTAGAGTTTTAAGTAATATATATCCGGTTGGTAACGTGATAGTTGCATTATATAGAGATAAATCTTCTAATGCTTTGCCTGGGGGTGTGGGGGGCGGAGAATCATCAAATTATTAGATAATTATTTTATTAAATATAAAATAAATATACTATATAATGAAACTGACTATTCCTATTACCGGAGTTGTATTCCTTTTAGGAATGTATTATTATATGAATTATGGGGCCTCGTATTTAGAGAATTTTGAGAATAAGGATTGTCCCAACCTCTTAATCCAAAAAGGCAGTAAAATTTATTTGAAAAATACAAAAAAAGCAGAAATACCTGGTGTAAACCCAATTGAATTTAATAATTTAGAGGAATATGTGGAATTTACCGAATGGCAACGTCATAAAAAGATACAATGCCCCGTTTTATTTTTAAAGAGGGAATTTGACGCCCAAAATAAAGAAGTATATAAAATGCACCCGGGTGGAACAGAAATACACGCAGGTATTCAATCTGTTCCGGCTAATGTGAACACTCAAAATAGAGGCAATGTTATTCTAAATAAAAAAGGCCAAGACCCTTATAGCGATTTACTAAAAGATGCCTCAAAAGATAATTCTCCCTATAACCAAAATATGTATGCGAGTATGGATCCAGACAACCAAACGGAAGGCGATAACACTCCCTTAGATAAATTATTCCACGTACAGGAAGACGCGAGTGTAAGCGATAATCCAATGGATTCTAATTGGGGTGGTACCGAGTATACTCAACAAGTAATTGATAGTGGCAAGTACAAAGAGAATGAAGTAGCTATTTCTGTAGCATAATATATGGTATCACCTCTCGTCGCTATTGCTTATCCATAAAGGTTAATGAATTGGTCAGGGTATCTTTAAATGCTTGTATGCTATTTAATTGCTTTATATGGTCGGTGTTTTTGCTTGACATGGGGTTCGCTAGGTCTAATTTGTCGGATACGATATGCGATAACAGTTGAGAATCACACCATTTAATTTTGTGCTTTATAATGTCTTCATAATTGGCTCTGTATTTAGATACATTGAGGGAGTCCATAATTTTGGTATGGGCATCTTTCACCTCGGGCGCATATTTCTCTGAATCCAATCCATCAAATCCTTCTACTAAAGAGCGGTTAGAGGACGCCCGGATAAAAAATAATAGTACTATTGCGCCTAAAATATAATATTGATACGGCTTAATCTGGTCATATAATTTCATATATAATATGAAATGATAAAAAATCCAGACTTTCATAGCATTAAAATCGTCTAAAGGGCATAGAGCGCAGACCGTTATATACCGTAATATACTTTATGACTGTATCCGATTGTAAAGCGGCCAATATATCATTAGAAGAGACTTGTGTATTACTATAAAGCACCGGAGAAGACATGGTGTATAATATAACTTGTTCGAGTATCAAGATTAAATTATGTTTTAATTTTTGTAGTCCTATACTTGAACTATTCCTGTTTTTATATATTTCTAGCCCCTCTTCCAGTTGTGTATTAATTACCTCTATTTGCTCTTTTGGAGTGGGCGGTTTGGGTTTAGGGGGGGAAGTAACTAATCCCTCTAATAAATTACTATTCCATAAACCAGATACTAAAATAAGGAATAATATTATTCCTAAAGTAATTTGTTTATTCATATATATGTGTGTCTATTTTATTTATTGCATTGTATAAGGAAATCCCGGAAGCACAAATCCCCCTTCACACATAGGTTCTATTTCTTTTTTATAACCTAGTGGTTTAGACTTTTTTATTGGATCAGAGGGTTTAGGTGAAGAATGATCTACCGAAGAATGAACCGGTATATATCCAGCTGGAGACGAATGAATAGGATCTAACCCGACCATGCCTTCCACCACCGTACTCTTCCATCCATTCATTATTAAAATACATAATAGGACCAACCCAATAGAGATCTTTACGTTCATATATTAAATAGTGTTATAATATTTTCAATGGTTTTTTTGTTTATTTTTCGGGTCGCTTGAGGAGAGAGATATTTAGGATTATATTTGATATTGTTTAAGCACTCTCCATTCTCTCTAATAGCCGTACATAATTCATATATATTATTATTGTATAAATCGGATATGGTATTTGCAATGGCGCTACTAACCCCTGGAATTTGCATTAACATGATTGCTACTATATTTTCTGTAGTAGTTTGAGACTTTTTAGCTATTTTAATTGCTTCCGTATAGACCGGAGCATTCTGTGTGGGTGAGTCCATCATAATATCCTGTTTCGGTTTCGCCTTTACTATTTTGGTTGCCCATTGGAGTAGAAAAGTAGTAGTATCGTGTAAGGAGGATGTATTCCATATGGAAAATCCTTTTATATAAGAGAGACTACATAAAGATGATAGCAAAGCAGAAGACGTTATTCTGGAATACTTGGATTTATGAGCGCTAATATTCCCTTCTATAAGATAATATATTTTATGATTGGGGAGGGACGCGTTGATTAACCGATGGGATTGTTCTTTATAACGTCCGTCAGAGATGGATGCTGCCAAATCACTTACGGTCTTTCTCTCGAAAATTAAAATACACGACCCATTCATCCGAAACTGAATGTCTCCTAATTCTAAGTTAGCATTACTAATAGTAAGTTTATCATTGGTATTCGTTTTATTCATATCTTTAATTAAATCTTTCTCTCTGTAATCAATAATTATATCCATTAATATATTAAATATAAATACCGTTTATATAATTAATGGCGAATAAATTAGAAGATATAGAGGTTAATGAAGATGGTTTATTATTATATAATCCGTATAATAATAAAAATGTAGAAATTACCCAGAAAGAGGTGGAATCCATATTAAAAAGTTATGGATTACCGGGAACCGTATATAATTTAAAGCTATATCAGCGAGCCTTTGTACATAAATCGTATACAAAGCGACCCCGTTTAGAGAATATGGTTCAAAATATAGAACTAGCGGTTCAACCTGCTAATTGTGTGCCATTACGCCAAAAGTCCAATGAGAGATTGGAGTTTTTGGGTGACGGGATTTTAGAGGCAATCACTAAATACTATTTATATAGACGTTTTCCTAAAGAAAATGAAGGCTTCATGACGGAAAAGAAAATATCGTTAGTCAAGAATGAAGCGATTGGGAAATTAGCGTATGATATGAACTTGAACAAGTGGTTATTATTATCTAATCATGCGGAAGAAAAGAAGTCTCGCACGAATCTAAAAAAATTAGGGTGCTTGTTTGAAGCATTTTTAGCAGCATTGTTTTTAGATTATAATAAAATTGCTATTAAAGATGAGGATAAATGGTTCGATCATTTATTTGTATGTGGTCCGGGGTTTCAAATGGCACAAATATTTTTAGAAAACGTGTATGAACGACACGTCAATTGGACGGAGTTAATTGTAAATGATGATAATTATAAAAATAGATTGCAGGTGAAGGTTCAAAAAGAATTCAAGACGACTCCAATGTATATTGAGAGGGACTACGACCAAGACACGGGGTATCATATGGGTGTATATTTGTGTTTAGGACATAATATACACGAGCAATCGTATCACACGGCGACGAAATATACCTCATTAAATAAAACTTTTGCGGAAATTAAATTATTGCACGATCAAGGAGAGAAATTCTTTATATTATTAGGAGAGGCAAAACATAAAATAAAGAAGAAAGCCGAACAGCAAGCATGTTTATCGGCGCTAGATATTATATAATATTATCTAGTATACTATTAAATGGAGAGATTTAATCCAAAAATACAACCTCAAGGACCAAAAGCGAATGTACTGAAATTCAAGGTGGTGTTGCACGAAAAAGAAACAAGTGATGAGGAAAAACAACACATATTAGAAAAAATAAAAGTAGGGAAACTACCTGAAGCAGAACCAGCGCAGGAATCGGATCCCAACGATGATGCCAATATTATTGTAGATCAGCCAAAAGAAAAGACTCCAGATCAACCAAAAGAAAAGACCCCACTCAAGCCTACTGTTAAGGCGATCACCAAACCAATACAAAAGCCCCTATCTCCACGTAAGATAGAGACCTATGCCGTATTACAGAAATATATGGAGAGATTGCCAGTGACCATTGAGTATAGTCCGTCCAGGTTTGATTACTATATGAATAATCGCGCTATTTTCCAGTCTTTTATCAGTGGGGTGTTGTCTCATTATAAGCAGGATTTGGCCGAAGAAAAACTCAACTTAGATTGTACTAAAAGCGATACCTTTACGCTACTCTCTCACCAAAAAATAGTAAGGGATTATATAAACGTGTTTACCCCTTATAGAGGATTACTACTATATCACGGATTAGGTTCAGGGAAAACATGCTCTTCTATAGCCATCGCTGAGGGGATGAAAAATAATAAAAATATATTGATAATGACTCCTGCCTCATTACAATCCAATTATATTAAAGAACTTAAGTTTTGTGGAGATATTTATTATAAAAAGAAGCAGTATTGGGAGTGGGTCGATGTAACTGATGCAGAAGAGATAAAATCGTTATCATCCGTATTATCATTATCGGTAAGTTATATTAAAAAAAAGGGAGGCGTTTGGCTAGTAGATATACGCCAAGAAGCGAATTACGAAAGATTAGATACCACTCAACAAACCAGTCTAGAAAACCAATTAGATGAAATGATCCTATCTAAATACCAGTTTGTGAATTATAATGGACTAACTAAAACGAATTGGTACAAACATTTGTGCAAAAATGAAACAATGGTGGAGAATGAATGCGCCGAAGGAAACCCATTTGATAATAAAGTAGTCATTATTGATGAAGCTCACAACTTTATAAGCCGTATCGCCAATAAACTAAAAGACGCCTCGAAATTATTTATGAAGTTATACAAGTATTTGATTTTAGCCGTTAATTGTAAAATAGTGTTATTGACGGGGACGCCGGTAGTGAATTATCCTAATGAGGTAGGAATATTGTTTAATATATTGAGAGGAGCGATATCCACGTGGAAAATAGATGTTAAAATAAATGCCGGTGCGAAAAAAATAAATTTACAGGAGATAAAGAAAATCATAAAGAAGAGTGAATTATTATCTTCTAGTATTGACTATGTCAGTTATCAAGTAGCTAATAAAAAACTGATAATTACTAGAAATCCGTTAGGGTATGATAGTCAGTTTGCTTCGGTCGCCAAAACGGAGACGGGATATGAAGGAGTACGAAAAAATCAGGAGGTACAAGTAACGGATAAGGAGCTACTGGCGGAGCTTAAGACGGTATTTTTAACCCATAAGATAGAGTTGGCGGATCCCACGGTGGAAAAATACAATGCTTTACCCGATAGTTTAGATGAGTTTATAAAAGAATTTGTTAGCGCCGATACCAAGTTAAAAAATAAAAACAAATTACAAAAGAGAATTGTCGGATTGGTATCTTATTTTCCGGATTTAGTAAAACTGATGCCCCGGTTTAATAAAGCCGAAGATATAGAAGAGGTACGAGTTGAAATGAGTGAGCATCAATTATCTATTTATGAAAAAGAGAGAACGGTAGAAAGAAAAACCGAAAAGAAGAAGACGGCTCCGAAGAAAAAAGCAGACCACATGTACAATGATTCTGCGTCTACCTATCGTATCTTTTCTCGTTCCAGCTGCAATTTCGTATTTCCTACCTTTGAAGATAAACCTAAAAAAAGTTATGATGAAGACAACAGCGAGACGAAACAAAAACAAGATGCCCCCAGTATGGCGGCCATCCAAAAACTGGTGGCCAATGCGGATACTAACTTTTCGGAAGCAGGTTTAGCAATCTATAGTCCTAAATTTTTACGAGTGCTACAAAATATTCAAAACCCCGCACATTCCGGATTGCATTTATTATATAGCGCCTTTAGATCGTTGGAAGGTATAGGTATTTTTAAAGCCATATTAGATTATCACGGCTATTCCGAGTTTAAATTAAAGAAAGTAGCTGGAGTATGGGGGTTAGATACAATAGATACCACCAAACCTCATTATGCATTATATACTGGAACGGAAGACGCATCAGAAAAGGAAATTATTAGAAATATCTATAATGGAGAATGGGACTTGGTCCCCAAAAACATTAGCGACGAATTATTAAAAACGTACACTACGAATAAAATGGGAGAGATTATTAAAGTTATCATGATTACCGCCGCAGGAGCAGAGGGCATTAGTCTTAAAAATACTCGATACGTCCATATTATGGAACCTTATTGGCACCCTGTTCGCACCGACCAAGTAATTGGACGCGCCAGAAGAATATGTAGCCATACCGAGTTAGAAGTGGAGTTACATACGGTTAAAGTATTTTTATATTTAGCGGTGTTTTCGGTGAAACAATTAGACCCAAAGAATAAAACAACCGGTATATCAAAGGAACTACGATTTCACGACAAAAGTAAATTTGATAAAAAAATACAAACCACGGACGAATATATCTATCAAGTAGCGAATCAGAAACGCAAAATAAATGAAGAAATATTAGATGTACTTAAAGATACCTCTATAGATTGTAAATTACACGAAGATGACGAAAACCCTCGTAACTGCAAGACCTTTGCAAATACGAGTGCTGCTGCATTTTCATATGAGCCGAATATAACAAAAGATGAAGACGACAAGATGGATGCCATGAATAAAAAATTAATGAAACAAACCTATAAATTACTGCAGGCGGACGCTACTAAGCGCCTAAATACAAAGTTTGAAGGCGAATTTATATACGTATATAACGAATCAACCTATGATATTATTAAATTACCATCGAGCTATGATTTTAAGAAGTTGTCCACCGCAGCTATTACTAAACACGGTATTAACATTGGACAAATTATCAAGGGGGCAGATGGGAAAGATAAAATTCAACTGAATTAATATTAGAAATAAAAATATAATATTTGATATATATATATGCAAAGGAATCAAACAAAGAATCCTCGGGTGCGAGATAAACTGCGACGTAAACGCCGACACGCCAGACAATTAGAGTCACGAATGAAGAATGAATATGAGGAATATTATCGTAAAATGAATAATTATGAATATGACACGTGGTTAAGTCAGGTTTGCGATTCAGAAGAAGGGGATAAGATGTACGGTGATCAAATTAGAAAAAAAGAGTATATGTTGAGGGATTTAGTAAAAGAGAAAACTCCTAAAGAAGAGTTGGTTAGAGAGAAAGAATATGATATTATTGATGATATGGAATTAGATAAAAATCAGTGCTTACTTATGTAAAAATATTATTATATATAATGAATTCTAATAATATTTATCTCGGTTCCAAACTAAGACATAGAAGGTCAATGCAGTATGTAAATGCTAATCCGACTAATGTAGTAGGGTATCGAACTGCTGCGGTGCGAAGAACTATTAGACTAGTTGCCTCCAAAGACCTGCTTTATAAATATTTTTCCAATTGCCGGAAAGTTCAACCGGAGGAGAAATATTACCACTTAATCCTAAATACCAGTTTGCCTGATGACTAATATTTATAGTAGAAAAGTTGCCTAAAAATTGTTCTATTTTACTAATTCTTGCTGAAAGATCATTTATTTGTGGGACATTTTTAGTAGCAGCAGAAAGTTCTCTATATTCTTTAGTATCCTTTAAATAGAGAAAGTTAGACGAAACAGTTTGTAGATTTAAGAGAGGGTTCTCGACGCGTTCTGATCCACCTTCGCTCACCTCCCAAGGAGTAAGTGATGATGAATCAAACCACTCTATTCCGGGGTCATTAGGAAATTGGGATTGTCCGGCTGTGTGACTCCAGTTAATAAGTAGAGTATCCTCTACTGCCAGTTTTGATGAAGAAGTGGGTCCGTTATTCGGCCAATTGGGAAATTCATATATAGGACCGGATGGACCAATATATTCTCCAACAAAGCCAGTTTCAGTGGGTCCTGCTGTGCCGGCGGCACTCGTCCAATATAGGTGCATTTTTGTAGTAGGAGGTACAATATATCGGGATTGAAACGTGGCATTACTAACTAATGAAGACATAGCATAGTAGTTACTTGCACCGCTATAGTCTGTCGGATCAATCAGTGGAACAGCGATGGCTGACAGGTTGTAGACATCGGCTACTTGTCTCTTTTGAAATGTTATTATAGGGTTACTATAACTTGAATCTGGCGTAGACATAATGTATATATAATATAATAGAAATATCCCAATTATACGAAAATAAATATATATATATATATATATATGCCAATTTACCATCATGGGCGTTTTGATATATTGGTTCCATCTGTATCTTCCTGTATACATTCTAGCATAAATCATAACTGGTTAGGTACAGATAGAGTTACTGGAGTGAAAAAAGTATTTAGTAATAAGGAGTTAACTGGTAGCTTCCCTTGGCCAACGGGGTGCGATGAGTACAACTATCATCCTTATCCTTACACGCTGTGCAAGGATCCAATGATAACGGACGTGTCTAAATGTTTTAATATAACATGTGTTAATACTATCCAGAAACAGGGTACTAGCAATATTACCTTCAGCGGAGTGAGTCGTGTTATTTCAGGAATGATTCTAAATGGTAAAAATTTTTCTAATAACGAGATAACTTTAGTATTTAAAAATTTTTTGTCGAACTGGAAAATCCTCGAGAATAACATATCAGATTCTATAATTACATTAGTAGATATAAGTGTTACTGTTCTTGATATATCAGTTAACGGCGAGACAGTCCATCCATCTAAACCTGCTGCCACCATCTTTGAATTATCCGGTAGTTCTACGATTAATGTTGTGAGCGGAACCTTTAGCAATAATTCAAATGTAAATTTTATTAAATATGTAAACGTGGCAACTACCCCGGGCCTTCCTCATCAAGTAAATATAAAAGGTATGACATTTAGTAATAATGAAAATACTAGTACTAGTTATTCTATAGTTTCAGATACAAGTTGTATAAATGATAGAACTTTAGTAGAATTGGATGGATCTATTAATGCTACATTTACAGATTGTTCTTGGATTAGTAATACGAATTTGCATGCTATTACAGCACAAAATGGTACATCAATAACACTGTCAGGATGTGATTTTAGTGGTGGTAATAATAATGGTCTAAATACAAATGCTGGGGGAGGGTTTGGCAATGCTACAGATATTTTATATAAAGGCACTTCTGTCCAGAGACAAGTTGGTGCTATGCGCGGAGCGGCTGTATATGCTCATAATATCAAGTCCCTCCAGGTAGGTAACAGTCATTTTACTAATATTAGTGGGGGTTCTGGCGTAGCAATCCATGTAAATGATGCATCCGAGGTTATACTTAGTCAGGCATATTTCAGCAGTAATACAACTTATTGGGGATCAAACTCACTGTTGACTAAAGATACCACCGGCCACCAGTTTGGTACAGGAGTAGTAGTTTTATCTAATGTTGATTATTTTGAAGGCTTCGAGATGCAATTCGGAACTAATAAGACAGCTAAGTGGGTGCGGGCAGCAACCTTATTAGATAAGGGTGGAGCCAGTGCTTTATTAATACACAATAGTACAAAGCAGACAAATGGCATAGTTAAGTTCCTAAATTCCAACTTTTGGGATAATCATGGAACGGCATATAATGCTCGCCCTTCCTCTGAAACTCGGACTACTAAAGATTATCTGGTTGGTGGCGCAGCCCTACAGTTCGGTTATAATCCATCAAATTTATATGCTTTAGATCTTTCTATAACTCTTGGTGAACTATCTGGTGGTCTGGTATCTCGGGGGGATTGGTCGCCGATTAACTTTGGATCTCCCTGGTACCCGCACCAACACTCTTCACCTAATTATAATACGGGTGGTCTCTCCTCATCTATATATGCAAATCTAAGTGGCGGTAGTATTAAAATGGTCAATACGACCGTTTGGCAATCGTCAGATGTTTATACCAGTATTAGTAATCATATAACTTCCATAGACGCATCTAAAAATGTAGCCAATAATCAATATTGGATGGTAAATGGAACTGAGGACTATGCTGTATCTGACATAAGAATAGAAGGAAGTGGAACAGTCGATATTTCTGGATTAAATACCTGGAAGATTGACACCAGTTTAAGTAGTTATAATTATAATTATTTTATGGTTTTGAATAGTAATACTTTAAAACTAAATATGGATTCGCATATTAGTATATTACCTCCAGGGATTGATATTTGTGGAGGAGACCATAAAACATGGCAGTCAGGTAACAGTGGAAAAACATATAAGTTAATATTAGCAGATAAATCAAATACAAAGTTTATTAAAGACGGTTCCGTAATAAGTACTGATGGTAGTCACATTAGTTTTATAGATAATTCTGCGCAAATACAAGATATTGCTTCATCTAAGGATGTCTCTGGTTGGTTTTATAACAGCGAATTTGACCCATATCAGTTAGGAAGTGACATGTCTGCACGGGATGATGGGCATGTAGGTCAGTACGACTGTCCATGGTTTCTAAATCAATACTTGCCAGTGAATCCACCATGCTGCTCGGGGGCATGTAAGTATGTATCTAATTGCAAGCTGGAGAACCCACATGACTGTTGTTATGGACGTGTATATGGGTCTATATCGACGGCATATTTTCCGTGCATATTACAAACTGACAATACTTGCAAAGCATCATTTGCAGGTGGTACCACGGGCTGCGCTGGGAAAGGCAAGCTGCCCGCTTCTGTGTGCCAAGATATACCGCCACCTACACCGGCACCTACCAAGGGCTACAATTGTGTTCATGCACATATGTCGACGCGACAATGTAACCTTTCAGATACATTGGGTACGGGAACGTTCCCTACAAAAGCCGAGTGTGAAGGATCACCCTTATGCCCAATAGCAACGGGGTGGAATGGCGCGAACTGCAAGCGCAATACGGCAGCGTGTACGCAAAACCCAGGCCCTGGAGGTCCGTCGTTTTCTACACAAGCGGCTTGTATTGCCGGATGCCCAAAAGCGACGGGGTGGAATTCCGCAAATTGCCAGACTGGGGCGGCAGCGTGTATGCAAAACACAGGCCCTGCGGCGGCTGGTTTTGCCACACTAGCGGATTGTACCGTAGCCTGTCCTCGGTGTTCCATGAAGAACCATAGCTGCAATAAACATATACCTTGTTGTGGTGGACATCACCTAAAATGCGTATTCGAGAACTGCATGGCGTACGCATAAACTGTTTCTCGCGCACGGTGGTATATAATCCTCTCTCACGCACACGCACTCTCCCACAGGCCTAGCGCCATGGCTACAATAATCTACTTTTTAAACATACAACGATTGATTCGTAGCGACAAACTTTAGCGTTTTTACCGGAATTTCTCTCACTTTCTCCAATAATGCCAATTGATTCTTTTCCAAACAAACACTCTCCATTTCCGTTGCAATATTATTTATCTTTAGCAAAGCCTTCACAAAATCTCCGATAAATATTCCCGTATTATACGTCATTGTTTCCAAAATCTTTTTACAATCCGTTTCATTTGTACAATCACACCATTGTATTACATATGAAACAATATCATTCTGCGTTTCCGTACCAGTAAAATATATATGCTTTTCTCTCTCTACTGCTTCGTATGTTTGTATACGATCGCCCATATACTCTATCACGGTTTTTAAATATATATATTTAAATGGCACAAACCACTGTTTATATTCATCGCTAACCCTAATATTAGCAAAAATACTTAATAATCCAATAATCTGTTTAGTATCCATTTTTTCTAAATAATTGGTCTCCAATAGTAAATCGGTTAATGCCAAGGCATGCGCCTCCTTAAAATATGTTGCAATCTCTCCCTTTTCCGTACACTGAAATGTATCATCCAAAAATTTGTATTTGATTAAAATACTTTGGATCTGACTAATATTCCATGTAATATATTCCTCACTATGTTCTTTCTGAATGCTCGTATTCTTTAACAACGCACACAAATCGTTATGATTATTATAATATTCATAATCTTGATTTAAATGCTTATAGGAATGTTCGATTTCACGTAACTTCTGTAGATGTTTCTTTCTCTCTTTATTAGAAAATTGTTTCTCGGTTTGTTTCAATTCATCATATGTTTTTAATACGTCCCTAGGAGTAAAGAGGTGTTCCATATATTTTTGTTGTTCGGCTATTTCTTTTGTAATTCTCTCTATTTCGCCATTATAATAAGCCACTTCTTTGGCGATTACATTCGTAATCATGCTATTATTTGTATATGTTTCTATATTATTGTTCGTTTGCTCTAACACTAACCCATAAGATATTTTGAATTTAGACGATAATTGTTGAGGTTTCCCCGCCAGCATCTCTCTATATTCGGATGAGGTAGGCATCTCAAACAAATTCGCTAAATGAATAATAACTCCCTTCTCATCAAATCCTCGCCGACCGGCTCTACCCGCTTGTTGATTATATTCATGTCCGTATAAGGATCGGAACTGTGTCCCATCAAATTTAGATAATTGAGTAAAGATGACGGTTTTAGTCGGCATATTTAAGCCGAGTGCAAAGGTTTCCGTAGCAAATAGCAACATAACATATCCTTTAGAAAACATTAACTCCACCATTTCTCTCAAAATAGGCAGCATACCAGAATGATGAAAGGCAACACCCTTTTCTAATAGGCGTACCAATTGCGTATATTCGGGTAAATGGATGTACTCCTTGTAGTTTGGTACTTTCATTAATATTTTCTGACACTCTTGTGCCGCTAGATTGATTTTTTTGTCGTCCGTATGAAGGCATTTTTGAATCTCTTTTGCCATTTGCTCCACTTTCTTACGCGAATACACAAAACAAATGGCGGGGAGCAACTTTTCTTTCGTTAAATATTGAATAAGAGAATTCAATATATAATTGCGCTTGATTCGTACATCGTATTTTTGTAGGGACGTTTTAATAGTATGAATCTTGTAATAATTCTTCTCGTGATAAGTGTCGTCTTGAATTCGTAATAGTTTATTTGTGTATTGATTTATATTATCTACTAGGGTCGTATCTCTAATATTTTTATGAACGGATGGGTGGGTAGCAAACCATACATAGTGGAATAATGGCACGTGGCGAATAGGTGTTTGAGCTAATACTACGTTTTTTTGACTAATAGACTCTAACCAATTAGCAAATTCCTCCGGATTATGCAAGGTAGCCGACATGAGCAGCATCGGAATATGTTTAGGTTGTAGCATAAAACATTCTTCCCATACGTGTCCTCTATCCGTATCATTAAAATAATGCGCCTCATCATAAATAATAATACCAACGTCTTCCTCCATATTTAAATTAAAATCCAAAGTAGCATTCGTACCCTTATTAGAGAGATTATTCTTGAGGATCTCCGTAGTCATAATTAGCACATCTGCGTCTATATTATCTTTGATGTCCCCCGTCAATAAACCAAAGGAGTATTGGGGAAATTTCTGGGAAAAATCATAGCGTTTTTGATTCGAGAGGGCTTTGATGGGGGATGTATAGATAATTTTCTTGCCCAATTTAATAAAATGTTCAATGGCGAATTCGGCGGGGAGGGTTTTGCCAGAGCCGGTAGGAGCACAAATAAGGGTATGGTTATTGTTACTAATGCTCCATAAAGCCCATCGTTGCCAAATACTCAATTCAAATGAACACGCCGTCTCATAGTCCTTATTATAGGAATCAGGAACTTTATTACAAGAGACGATGACCATTAATATTAAGTGGTGAATATATATTTAATATATATCGGACGTACTATTATATGCTTGAAAAAAAATATAAGTTACTAAAGGTATTAGGAGAAGGTACATTTGGGAAAGTATATAAAGGGCAGAATTTGCGTACGAATGAGTTTGTAGCAATAAAGCGCGTGGACCGAGCGGCCTCTTCCTTAAAGAATGAAATAAAAATATGTAATCATTTGGCGAATATAAAAGGAGTATACAAGTTAAGGTGGTATGGGTCGGACATGAACCATAATTATGCGGTGTTTGATTTATTAGGACCGAGTTTAAAAGAGGAGATTAGAGAGAATGGAAAATATGATTATAGTCGTTTGCAACCGTTAGCGATTCAAATGGTGTCGGTATTAGAACATATACATAATAGGGGTATTTTGCATAGAGACATAAAATTAGAGAATTTTATGCTGGGAGTGAAAGACAGAGAATCGATATACCTCATAGATTATGGATTGTCTAAATCATATTTACGTAATATGGAGCATGTAAAAAAAACGATTAATACGAATAATATTGTAGGCACCATTGAATATATTAGCCCAAATGTACATGAAGGCATGACGCCTAGCAGAAGAGACGATTTAATAAGTTTAGGATATATATTTGTACATATGTTATTAGGCGAATTACCATGGAAACAACTGGTAAATGATAAAACTATTATTGTATATAAACAGGCTATTATGCATACAAATGCTTCGTATGATTTACCGGCCAAAATTATCCAGTTTTTAAATATAGTAAATAATGTAGAGTATAAAGCCACCCCACCCTACCGAAAATTACAACAGCTATTAAATAGTAATACTTATAATAAAACTCAACTTAAAGATAATATCTGTATATAGTCATATAATGGACCAACAAGCAGGAACCAATTGCAATATTACAACCGTTACGGGGAGGGTGAAGTGGTTTAATAATAAAGCGGGATATGGATTTTTAACCACGGTTTCAGATAGTAAGGAGGGGGGGGATGTATTTGTGCATCATTCGGCGATTCAGACAAAGGACGAACAATATAATTATCTAGTACAGGGTGAGTATGTTTGGTTTAATACAGAGACTGTTGCGAATAAGACGCACGAGGTACAAGCTTCCAATGTACGGGGTGTATATGATGGACCGTTAATGTGTGAAACGCGAACGTTAAATACAAAGGAAGAGGATGGTTGGAAGTCGGTAAAGAGAACGAAAGGTTACAGAGGTAAAAAAGAATAATAATATAAAAGTATCCTATTAGTAATAATAGATGATTAATAGTACCAGTACATCGGATCAAGATATGTTAACGGAGTTAAGAATTTTGGGTAGTATTAGAGAGAATGATCGCATTTCAACCAATAATGCGATTAAGCCGCAGGTACGGATTCAAAAGCCAGCAATAATGAGAGGGTTAAATAGGTTATTTCATAGTGAATCGCGTAGTAATAATATAATGTTTATTCAGAGTTTGTTTCAAGTAGTGATTGAGAAATATAATGCAGCAGTATTGAGAAAGAACGTGGTATTATCAGATAGAATTAAGGCGGAAATATATAATGCTATAGAAGGTATAGATAGGTTAAAGCGAACTTATGAGGATGATTTGCAGTTTCAGGCGTGTATAAATATATCTATAGAGACGGTTAGAATACATTTAGGTATAAAAGATAGAGTGGAACTGCAGGAGGAGCATCCGGGCGAACCTCCGGACGAATATTTAGAAAGGATTAAACCGGTGCAGGAGGAAGACAGTATAGTTTCATCGTAAGTTAAATATATATTAAAGAATTAAGTATATATTTAAATATATGAGTGAGGTACGAGACTATAGTATTGTGATGAGAAAACTACGACGTTTTTTTGAAGATAGGGGCTGGTGTGAGTTGGATACGCATGGTAGATTAAGTATTTTATCGGTAGGTACAAATACAAATACTTTTTGTACCTACAATTATGGGGGAGAGGTATGGCCGTTGCCATATACGGCGCAGAGGTGGTTGGAGAAAGAATTATTGTTAAATCCGGATGTGCCAGGTGTATTTTGTGTAGGGACTAGTTATAGGGGAGATACTATAGTGCCGGTGTTAGAGTTTGAGATGAGGGGTGATGGGAAGGAGTTGGTTATATTGGAGGAGTTGTTGGTGTATTTAGGGTTTGGAGGAATTACCGCGCAGGTAGATTCAGGTGTGGTGGAGTTTATGGAGAATACCAGGACATTAGGGTGGAATATAAAGCAATCAGATGATCCAGATAGGATTCGAAATGTGGATATTAGGTTGCATGGAGAAGAGACTATAACTGCCGCAGAGCACGCTACGAATAAGGAGGAGATGAGGGAGGAGTTTTATAAGATAAGTGGAGGGGATTATGCAAAGAGTTTATTTTCTAATTTTACAAAAGATCGTGTAGTGAAAGAGTTAGAGCGGTTTTTAACCTATGATATGGTAGAGAGGTGTGGGGGGAGCATGGATGTAAATAGAATGATCAGAGCAATGAGGATGAGTAATATTTTATATGATGTCGTGGTGGAAGAGGTTATGGTAGAGGAGAATGTAGAGGAGAATGTAGAGGAAGAAATACTAAAATATGTTTCTACTAAAAAGTCCAGATGTTGGGGATTACCGGTGGCGGCGAAAAAAACGGGAGGGGCGGTAGGGTCGCTATTGGCTGGGGCATTGGTATCTGGTGGAGAGAATATGATTGAGATGGCAGTAAATAGCATCTAAGTATTAGGCAAGTTCAGGTATCCGCTGTGGCTCTATAATACGAATAAGGGACTCTGATGGGGCAATAGGTAATTGCATTATAATATCAGGAATGATATTGGTAGAGGGGTCTACGCTTTTCAGTTTATTTAATTCGGACTCAATATCGGATTCATCAATAGTAATGGATGGAATGTCTCCTAAGGTTCTTATAAATTCTCCAGCGCTTTGGTTTCTGTCATCTAATTTTTCAACTGCGGTTTCAATAATATCGTCCTCTATAGTTTCAAATCCATTAATATAATTACTTTCTTTTAGTGCCCAACATACTTGTTTATTAAGAGAGATACTTTCGAGTGAAATAATATGAGATTCAATGGCCGTCATGGTGGTTTGGCAATAATTAACTTGCGCGTCATATAACATATATAGTTTAATCATTACTTTGGCCTCTCTGGTCATGTTTGATTTTATAAATTCGGATGCTTTTGAGGTATAATGTTGTACTTGCTCTCGGAGGTGCTTTTCGCGAGAGGTTACGGTATCTCTAACAAGGTATAGGTGTTCTAGGCCTTTTTTTACGAGTTCTTCTTCGGTTGGAGTAGAAAACAAGGTGCCAATATAATGTAGTAAGGTGTATCCACCGCTCAAAATATAAGAACTTCCAGTATATATATATTGAGTAGTAGACATAGTACTATTAGTTGATATATTTTTTAATTAGTTTAGGTGGTAAGGCCTTATTTACATATAATTTTACAAAAAACTCGGTTAAATAAGTACTAATTATAGGGGTGTTTGTGATGCGTTGTTCTATAGCTATAATCTTATTTTTATACTGGGTTAAACTATAATGAACCATATCAAATATCTTTGTTTTATATAATAATTTATATATACGTAGTTTGTTATTGGTAATAATGGGAGTCTTGAAAATATGTTTATATACGCACAGCACATAAGATACATTATCATGGTCTAGATCTTCACAAAATCCCTTAAGCTTCCAGTAATCCGGACAGGTTAAATTAATATAATCATCCCTTATTTGAAAAAATCTACCTATATATAACATCAAAAGGAGTAATTCATTGTGCTTATCCGTAGTTTTATTGGTAAGTTGTAAAGAGCTAATACATAATTTTGCTATAGTATTGAATATAATTCCCGTTTTATTATCTATCATTAGTAAATATTCCGGTATAGTTGGAATATATTTATTCGTAGCCCAATAAATATCTAAACCCTGCCCTATATGTCCTTTATAAAACGAATCAATATATAGGTCTTTAGCGAAGGGGGCAATTAAAGCAGGATACTTTTTATCAATGTTATTTAAAAGGGATAAGCATTTTAAATAACCGGCGTTTAAAGTGAGTGGTTTGCCGAATAATAGGTAAGCACATAGTTGACCTCGTCGTTTAATAGAGGAGTCATGTATATCATCAATAATTAGGCTAGTATTGTGTGCGATATTGATGTCCTCAATAATTATATCGGTCAGAGGGTTATTTTTATTATGTAATAGGGTTTGGATATATAATATGGTAAGTTTACGTATATCTTTTCCTCCACTTTTTATATTATATTCTAAAGGCTCATATAATTTATGTATGTCCATTGCATACTACATAAATTATATAATAATGGTAATAACGAATTTATTGATATCTATTTCTGGTTGTAGAGATTCTTTTAAGCAATAGCGTCCTTAATTTTCGCAGTTTTTTTTTTTCGGAAGGAGTTGCGTGTTTCATTTTTTTCTCTAGTGCGTATAATACTGTTAGATTACGCTCTCTATCCGCTAAATTGACTAGTCTGCGGGTGACCGTGTTGGGCGATACCTGGCGAGTGCGAGGGCTTCTACTGCGCGTCTTTCTGCGAGGGCTTCTACTGCGCGTCTTTCTGCGAGGGCTTCTACTGCGCGTCTTTATGCGAGGGCTTCTACTGCGCGTCTTTATGCGAGGGCTT
>Ga0115004_10001412_pt1 | contig 19694 bp, 20 predicted proteins | sample ArcticOcean_MG_C_10_FD_88737 | JGI IMG/M metagenome (GOLD analysis project Ga0115004, IMG submission 88737) | Marine microbial communities from western Arctic Ocean - ArcticOcean_MG_CB11_90 | ecosystem: Environmental > Aquatic > Marine > Oceanic | place: Arctic Ocean: Canada Basin | collected... | reverse complement strand
TATTGGGCTATTGGGCTATTGGGCTATTGGGCTATTGGGCTATTGGGCTATTGGGCTATTGGGCTATTGGGCTATTGGGCTATTGGGCTATTGTCGGAATTAACGCGCTCAATCCGAGGCTTTTTATTTCCCTAGTTTTAACTCATATCCGCTAAAACGCAAAAAGTCCCATCGCTGCCTAAGAACAACCCAAACGGTCTCTACAAAATTGATTTTAGTGCTGGCGAAAAAAACCGAATCTAAAAGTAAAACAGAAAGGTAAGGATAGATATTGGGTGGATTGCAACCTTCATTGACAACCTCTACACAATAGAAGTATTTTAAATGCATGTTTACGAAGATTCATTCCTTTTTCTACTTTCGAAATTAAAAATCGGACAACTAATGTACCAAGATACTCTTGACCATTTCGCCAATCTAGGACGCAAAAAAGCCAATCTGCTAAAGCGCTCGCCCATTGCGTTTATCATCGGAGCGCTGATGGCGGGTGCATATATAGGTTTTGGTATCATTTTGATCTTCTCTGTCGCGGCGACCATAGACCCATCCTTACAAAAATTGGTTATGGGCGTGTGTTTCGGCGTCGCTCTTACCTTAGTGGTTTTTGCTGGCGCAGAGTTGTTTACCGGTCACACCCTCTTGGAAACATTATCGGCGGCGGTCTTTTCATGGCCCTAGGCTATTGGATGGCCGCTGACGCAAAACGCCCTTCCGCTAACTCAGCGAACGCTATTCAAACACTCAACCTTAAGAAGGGAGATACTCCATGAAAATTAGACTACTTGTTTCTTGCGCATTCCTTATTGGTGCCACAGGCCTAGTTAATGCCGGCGACCCATTAGCCGGCAAAACTAAGGCAACTGCCTGCGCGGCCTGTCATGGCCAAGCCGGTATCAGCAGTAACGATGAATGGCCGAACCTTAGCGGCCAGAAAGAAACTTATCTAAAGAAACAAATCACAGCCTTTCGCGACGGGGGGCGCAACGACGCGTTAATGACTTCTATGGTGAAGCGCCTGTCCGACAAAGATGTTGCGGACCTTGCGGCTTACTACGCCAGTCTCAAGCGCTAGGTTTTAGCCCAGCTAATTGCAGAGAAAACGCATGTTTGACTATTCGTCTTTATCACCATCGACCAAGCCAGCCGCCAGGATTTCACAGCGCTTGCGCTCGCTGATTTGGACTATTGGCATTGCGTGGTTTGCCTCAGGGATGATTTTTGGTGTCAGTTTTATTGCCACGCCGGCAAAATTTCTTGCGCCATCACTGGATCTCGCTCAAGCATTAGACGTGGGACGCGCTACTTTTGGCGTTATGAAATGGTTCGATTTGGGCATGCTGGCAGCGTTAGTTATATCCATGCTTTCACGTAAAAAAGATTTTGCTCTGGTCTTAGGCGGCGTGATCGCGGCGGTAATGTTGCTCCAGTATTGGGGGTTACTGCCCATACTTGACGAGCGCATATCTCTTATTCAGCAAGGCGTAGATATTGAACCCAGCTTTTTGCACACGATCTATATTGCACTCGAAATCACCAAGATCAGTTTATTTTTTTATATTGGTTTGGCTAGCGCCCGCCAATATCGGAGGCTTTATGCACATATCACCCTGGACTAAATCACTGCTTCTGTTTGCGGTCACCCTGACAATTGTCGGGACAAGTTTTGCATTTGTACTTTTACATCACGAAGAGGGCGGCAACCGAATTGCGTTCAGTCTGACTGATCAAGATGGCGACAGGGTCACTCAGAAAAACTTGGCCGGCAAAAATTTGCTGGTCTTTTTTGGCTTCACTAGCTGCCGGGATGTTTGCCCAGCTCAAATGAGTAAGTTGTCCAACGTTATGAACGCACTGGATAAATCAGGTCACGGCAAGCGGATCACGCCTGTATTCATATCGGTAGATCCTGAGCGCGACAGTGTAGAAAAAGTCGCCGCCTATTTGCAGCATTTCCACTCGAGTTTTGTTGGTCTAACAGGCACTCGCCCAGCGCTGCAGTCTGCAGCAGACCGTTTCAAGACGCTTTTAGATCAGGTGCCAAAGAACCCCACGTCTGGCTATCAACTTACTACACATCCGTTGTGTACGTGGTTGATCCGTACAGCCGAATTATCGATTTCGTACCCTTCGCGGAGCCCGCCAAAGACATCGTCGAGCGTGTCAGCAAGCATCTCTAGGTAAACACATGGATACACCCCTAAAAAACCTAGCAATGCCCACGCTGCCAACTAACGTAACGTCCTACAAACGCACGCCCAATTTCACTCAGGCAACGGTGCCTAGGGGCTTACTAAAAGACCATAGTACTAAGGCAGGCACATGGGGGGTGCTCACCGTTTTAAGTGGCGCTTTGTACTATCACATCACCCTGACACAATCATCGCAAAGCTACGCGCTAGCGGTAGATGTTGCAGGCATTATTGTGCCCGAGCAAAAGCACTATATTGAGCTAACCGGCGAGGCCGAGTTCTATTTGGAGTTTTACCGATGAATTTTGAACGCCGCGCAAAGGAACCCAACTGCGTTTGCACTTGTAGCGACCTATACAAAGTCGATATCGCCTCATCAATTGAACTGGGTTGTGAGGATGCGGAAGAAATAATGTACGACCAAAGCACGCAATTTCGTTGCGGTCTGTGCCGTCCTAGTATAGAACGCATGATCACAAAAGCCCGAGAATAGATCATGCAATATGGCGATGCCGATACCACTTATAAGGCCGCTGGCTGCGCAGCCGGAATACTGCAACTGGTGGATCACTTTTATGACATTATGCAAGAAAGCTACCCGGTCATTTTTTCCTGGCATCCTGGCGACAACAGCGTAAGCCGCGACAAATTGGCGCGATTTTTAAGTGGATGGATGGGTGGGCCACGTCGATACAAAGATAAATATGGTCCCATCAACCTGCCCCATGCCCATGCACATCTAAACGTGACCCTTAAGGAGCGCGACCAGTGGCTTGAATGCATGGCAAAAGCCTTAGAGCGCATGCAATACCCCATGGATCTACAGAGTTACCTAATAGAGCAACTGACGGTGCCGGCTGAGCGAATAAGACAAGTCTGCGCGTCTAGAACCAGCTAATGATTCCCTAGCGGAGCCAGCCTTATTACTTGCAGAAACAGATAGAGTATTAGAATTTCCCAGTGGCCAATTGGGACTTAGCTAACCAACCAACTTAAGTAGCTGCTTATCATTGGCGACTAAGTCAGCAAGAGTGTAGTCGTTTAAACAACGTATAAATGCGCGAGTGGCTTCTCTTAAAGCGTGCTTAAGCTTGCAGGCTGGGAGTAACACGCAGCCTCCATCGGCACTACAATCGACAATTTCTAGGGTTTGCTCCATGTCCTCTACAACATCGCCTATACGAATTGCCGTACTCTGTCTTGCTAAGCGAATGCCACCCTCTCGGCCTCGAATAGAATCCACATAACCCAGTGAGCTTAGCTTGTTCACCACTTTCATAAGATGATTACGCGAAACAGAAAACTTTTCTGATAGATGCAAAATAGTGTGTATTTGGTCAGGTTTTAATGCGAGATACATTAAGACGCGCAATGAATAATCAGAATGTTTTGTAAGCCGCATTAGGTCCACACTAAAGGGTGCATGTAGAGTACATCTTATTATGCCGACAGAATTTACACCAGTTTATAATGCAAGTAACGCGCAACGAGCGACAATTGCAGATACTTTAAGTGCACTTTATTTATTCATTAGAATGGTGACTCAATATTGTAGGCTACAATATTCCTCGCATCCATCTGTCACTAGGCCCAAGTAAAAGGCTTCCAACGGTGTTCAATCTGACCTTTGCGCACAGCCAAAATTTCGCCAAATTGCAGCATCACAAACTCGCTCTGCGTGGGGCGATAAAAGACATAATCGTCTACATTCACGTCCACTGCATCAGATGCATTAAGCATTTCTTGATTGCTGCTTCTGCCAAACAAGGGGTTGGATACAAGCCCCTCTGGAGACACAGGCTTGGCCTGCCAGTAACCACCATAAATAAAAATTGTTCGCGCTCTATTCGGATCCCAAAGACTTTGCGCCTCGCCAACCCAGTCAGCGCCTGCGGTCCATGTACCAGCAGAAGACTTGAGAACAGGTGTTGCAATAAATAATGCGGGTCGGTGATTCGCTAAAGACGGCAGATCAAAATCTAGCGGCTTAACGAAACCGGAACCAATGGAAAGCTCATTGGCAATACCTTCTACGCCCCCCCATAAAGTATAAGTGGGACTTCCAGCTGCATTGAGTGTGAGGTCATTTGTATTTTTCGAATTGGTTCCGCTAGCAAGTGCAACATCTAACATTTTTTGATAGCGCTGCTGAACCTGTTGAAACTCTTCTTGCTGCCCAACTATCAGCTCGGGCATTTTCACCACATGGGGGTCGTAGCCCATAAGCCCGTTAAACGTAAGCTGTGGGGTTCGCTCTATGGTTTTGAGCATCTGCTGAAGTACGGCCGGGTCATGAACCCCACCGCGATGCAGACCTACATCTAATTCAATGTTAATGCGCATGGGGAGGTTTTTTGTTTGCGCCAATGCAGCGTATTGGGCCAATCGTTCGGGGGTATCAATCAGCCACTGCAATTGAGTGGTTGGATCAAAGCGTTTTAGCGCTGGTCGATCATAAAACCTTGCTGCTGCTGCCACCGGCATAGGCTTGCCAAATAAAATGTCCGATTGTTGGTTACCCATTGCGCCAAGAAAAGGTTCATGGAACGCCATCAATTTATTTGAACCGGATAAATTACTAACGTAATCAATGAGAGAGGTACTAGGAACAGACTTAGCAACAATGCGCAAATCTCGCCCGCCCAGTGCGCGGCTGACTTCTCGAACATTATGATCTAACGCATCTAGATCGATGATCATTGTCGGACGTCCTTCACCATTTTGGCGTAGCACGTTGTTTAGATTTGTAAAGTAGTTGTTGTGTCCGCCTGCGCCTAATTTACTCGGGCGCATTGAGAGCAGTGCCGCGGCGCCACCAAGGGCAACGCCACCGAGAAGCAGCGACCTACGACTAGGCATGAGGTGAATCTCCTAAGCCAAACAAGTGCGTGAGGTGGCTGTTGAGCATCCGACCCTGGGGATCGACGCTTTCACGCACTGACAAAAAATCCTGCCAACGGGGGTATAAATTGGCGAATTCTTTTGGGCCTAACGTGTGCAGTTTGCCCCAGTGCGGACGGCCATTGTACTTCTGAAAAATAGGTTCTATTGCGGCAAAATATTCAATGTAGTCTTCGTCTGCAAATTGATGCACTGAGATTGAACAGCCATCGCGCTGGGAAAACATGCTCAGCCAAATGTCATCTTGCTGGGTATACCGATACTCAATAGGAAAAATTACGGGTATATCCTTTTCCACAATGGTCGCCAAAATTTCTTTTAGGCATTCGGGGCCAGCATCTGCTGGCACCGTGTATTCCATCTCGCGAAAGGGTACCACCCTGTCGTGGGCTAAAACTGTGTACGACGGCCCAGACTTTACAGTTGCAGCACCGTCCGCTGCTGAGTCGATGATTTTTTGATAAGCAAACTTTCCGACAACGGGCAGAACGCCCAAACTTTGATAGGCATCACGGATTTGAAAAATTGCGGTCGGATCTTCTTCGCCGGAACTTATTAATGGTAGTGACGGATCTACTTCATTAGTGCGCACCACTAAAGCCATTGAAGTATGGGGAAATGCAAGAAACTCAAAATTACGATTTGCGACTTTCTCGCTCTCAATATTTTCTAAAATACCGTCTAACGACTCCACTGTAGTACGCTGTTGCAAACTAAAAGCGGGCACCGTGTGTATTTTTACTTTGGTAATGACCCCAAGCGCGCCAATACCACATCGCGCCGCATGAAATAAATCTGGGTTGCTGGCGTTATTACAAGTCACCAATTCACCAAGTGGCGTGGCGATGGTCAGCTCTTCTATCATTGAAGACAGGGAACCCATAGTCACACCACTGCCGTGTGTGGAAGTTGAAATGGCCCCGGCAATGGTTTGGTAATTAATGTCTGGAAGATTTGTTAGCGCTTGCCCCTGAGCATCTAGCGCAGGCCCCAACTGATGCAGGCGCGTACCCGACCAAACCTCAGCAATATTTTGCTCTGCATCAACGCTGATAACACCGTTCAATAAGTCTGTGGATATCAATGTGCCATCAGTTGGCACAACCGCGCTAAAGGAATGTCCCGCACCCATCGGACGCATGCTGCCACTATTAGTTGAGGTCATAAGCGACAACAGCTCGTCTTCACTTTGCGGCGCAATTCTATGGGCGGGCTGGCAACCCTGATTCTTCGCCCAGTTCATCCAAGGTAGCGGCTTCCCTGTTTGAAAATCGTAATCTAATGAGGCGGTTGGACCCATTGAAGCCTTACCGCACCCAGATAGCCCCAATACTGCGCTGGCGCCAAGGGTACCCAACACTGAGTTTTTAATAAGCGTACGACGATTGATCATTGTGTATTCGCCTCTCTTAAGGAAGAGCTTAAAGAAGATTTTGCAACTAATGGGGCGAGACCACTCATGGTTGCAACTAAGTTACGAATTTCGGTTTCAGTGCAATACCCGCAAGTGCCCAACGGCGGCATGTTGCCAATGCCCACAATAGTGTTGCGCACTAATCCTTCAAATCCACCTTCTGTTGCAGTAGCGCGGCGCTGCCACTCGGCTGTGTCACCCATTACTGGCGCATTGGTTTCAGCACGTGCATGGCAATAAGCGCAAATCTGGGTGTATGCGTGGGATTCACGGGGGCTGAGTTCAACAGCTTGAGTGCTAGCACTTAACGCAAGGAGCAAGCTCACAGCAGAAAATTTCATGTATGAGCAGACGCGTCTGCTTTGTAGAACTTCCATCATACTCACCCGTTACAAAAGTTGACGCTGGACTATAGGGCTATTAGAGAACGCGCACAAACACCCCTCCGCATGAATATATGGACACTATTTCGGACATAGTTACGCACACTGCTACAAACACTAGACCTCAAATCTGCCTAATGACTGGCCTAATGTAGGGTTCGGTCCACAGCGAAGAATGGGCGCTCGCAAGCAGTGTTTTGCAAAGATCGTTGCAAAGGTCGTTGCAAAGGTCGTTGCAAAGGTCGTTGCAAAGGTCTTAGTAAAGATCAATGCCAACGAATATTCGAGAAGTTTTTCTCAGCCCGCGCTAATGCACGTCGTGATCATCTGGGTAAGTTGGCGCCCAGTTCTGTAAGAAGGTCGGTTCAGTGTTCAGCAGCATACCTTCAGCAATTTTGTAGACCATTGGATAGGGTCCTTGGCCTTGTAGCCGGCCTTCACGAATCTCTATCAACTGATCGCGCAGGGTTTGCAGATCACTTCTCGAACTGTTTGGAATGGTATTCGCAGGGGATGCATGAGCACCCCGAAAAATGATTTCTTGCATTGCATTGGTGCGTTCCAAAACCTTATCGGCGGATTGCAAGTAATCGCCAAGACGCGCAGTTGGAAACATTGAGTTCAACAACCCACCGTCGGAGATAAAGTCACCAGAGAACACTACCTGGCGCTGAACGTCTAACAGCGAAACAGAGTTATTTGTATGTCCAGGAGTATAAAGCAGCACAAGATCACGACTGCCAAGATTTATCCTTGAATTCGGCTTCACCCATTCGGTAACGTCCCAAGTAGGCAGCTCAATGCCTTCACCGTCACCCAGATGTTCTCCCCATGTGGGTTGCAATAAGTTGCCATCAGCGCGCTCACGGATATGCGGCAAATCTACAATAGCGATTTTTGTCCAATTGCCCTGCCCCGTGTGATCATAGTGAAAGTGCGACGGCATAAAAGTCACGGGCAAATCCGTAAGAGACTCGACCACCGGCCGAATATCGTAGTGTCCTACCCCAGCATCGAAAAGCAATGCACGTCGGTCACCGAGAATTAAATAATTAACATTCCGCGCCCAAGAATAAGGCTCTGCAATAGCAAAAGTCTTTTCATCCAACTGCACAATTGAGAAATGATTTTCATCACCGAATGGCTGACCACCGGGTACGGGGCTTGCGTCTACCAACTGTGGAATTTGAGCGCCAGTTGTAATCAACGGTATAAGAATCTTATGTCGTTGCGATATCGCGATGGTACCCAGCGCCACCAAGACCAATAATCCTACAAGTACTTTACGCCCCATGTGCCTCACCCCTTTATTTGGTATGCATAAGATATAGAGTCTAGATCCTTTCGCCCTAACAAACTCTGCATTAGAAATCGATGGAGGCCTTCCTCCTGCATTCTTATTTGAGGTTCGTTAACAGCTTTCTTTGTGGATTCAGTTATCTGTTCTTATAGTCGTTCTTTCAATCTTTCTTTCAATCTTTCTTTCATTTTTTTTGGAATATTAGTTCCACCTAGAAAAAGTCAGACTAAAAATTGTTGCTTACTTTCTTTTGCCTAGTATGTGGCCTAGGCCACTAAACATCTGGATCTATTGAGAATTTCATCTGGCTCAATATCGTCGAACGGCTTTAAAATCTTTTCTTCCTGAATTTGGTGAAAACTCAAATGGACTCGATGCGCGCACTAACCGGCATCCTTCGCGAACCCCTAACTTAAGTTACCTTTACCGATTTAGAACCCAGCATGGCCACAATTGGATTGGCTGCCATTACTGACGATCGTAGAGTCAAACCAATAACTAAGCCTGCGATAAAGCCACCTAAATGCGCCCAGTAATCTATACCTTGCTCACCAATTAATACGCCAATTACATAGGAGTATTACTGCTAAATTTCATTGGCCTACAAGGGGCTATGGCAGAAAGTTCTATCATTGAAGAAGTCGTCGTTACAGGTTCATATTACAGCGTCTTGGGTAAGTAATTTTTGACAAGAAGGAACTCAACACACAGTTGAGTGGTTAGATGAAGAGCTCCGACTGGTTCGGGGCTTTTTTTGCCCGCAGCTTTTTTGCTAATATTTGTTCTTCTGCGTAGAACAGAAGAACTAGAAAAGGTCAGCCAAGCCTTTGCGCAAAAACCTGTGCTACAAATCCAAAAGACAAGAAAACAATTTACCCTGCCTGCCGAAGGCCACCTGACTTTTATTACGAACAACTCACAATGAGTTGTCCAGCCCCACCGACATTGCAAATCTGCATTATCTTCTGAACTCAGCACGAACAATCTCAAGAAGTGGATTTACCCTCCGCCAAACTTTTCAAGATAGGCGGCATAAAACAACTAAAAATGTCTATTAGTTCACAACTTTGCAAATTTTTGCATCATCTAATCGACACTCAATCTAGCTAGCTGATAGAAATAATTAGTTGCGTATGTCCTGTTGAAAAATGCGCTCAAATTCGCTTTAAGTAGCTTGCAAGTGCAAACGACTATAAGCGCAAAAATTATTCGCACCGTTGGCTATATTGGGAGAGGCTTATGCCCTTGTTCAGTGAAGAAACCAAAAAACGAAAGAATCGAAATAATCGCATATTTCGGATTAGGGGGCCACTTAGCGCCCTTTACATAGGAGCACTGCTTCTAAACTTTGTAGGTATCCAAGGCGCTATTGCCGAGGACGAGGTAATTGAAGAAGTCATTGTTACGGGTTCGTACCTTAAAAGATCCTCCGAAGACTCAGCTGTACCATTGACCGTATTGGACAAGTCAGCGCTTGATCAAATTGGTGCAACTGATATTAAAGATATCATTGGCAGCCTTACCTTTAACTCCGGCGCCATCGGTGGCTCAGGCAACGCGTTCTCCGGCGGTGATAGCTCTACAGGTAATGCCAACGTTAACCTAAGAAACCTTGGCAGTGGATCTACGTTAGTTCTAATTAACGGCAAACGCACAGTTGCCACTGATTTCGACAACGTTGGTAGCGGTTTTGTCGACGTACAGGGCTTAGTGCCTAATATCGCACTTGAAAGAGTCGAAATCGTAAAAGATGGTGCCTCCTCTCTCTACGGAGCTGACGCTATTGCAGGCGTGGTTAACTTCATTACACGTAAGGGCTTTGAAGGCGTGGAAGTTCAATACGACTATGGTGTTGACGACGAGTCAGGCGAACAGACTGACAGTTCTATCGCTGTTTTAATCGGTGGCGCTTCTGAAACTGGACACATCACTGTGGCGGCGAGCTATCTTGATCGTGGCGGCTTACAGATCGGCGATCGTTATGAAGACTTTGGTCGCTCCGGCCTATCTACATTCGGCCAACCTGGCCGCTATGTGGCACTTGGCGGAATCACCGCTGCACCCAGCTTTTTCAATGCTGCGGGTTCTGGTACTTTTGGCAATGGGTCGGACCCTGACTGCGAACTAGCAGCGGCGGACGACGGGCCACAGGGCGTTCAGGGCCTATCTTTAACTGGTAATGGCCAGTGTATTTACGACTTCTCAAGTTTTTTCAATCTTGTTTTAGAAGAGACTCAAGCAAAATTGCATCTGGATGCCAGTTTCGACCTATCAGATAATGTTGAGGCATACGGTTCTGTAAGCTTTTCTGACAGTTATGCCACACGCGGCAACTCATTATTCCCCGATGTCTCTTTTGCTATTATCCCTGCAGATCACTTTGGTCTACAGCTAGACGCTGAGCGTCGAGGAATTACACCTGTACCCTACTTAGCTCTGCAAAGAACCCTTGGCGGCCACTACCAATCAAGCGTAGAAGATCGTCCACTCGACACAAACTCAACCTACGAGCGGACAAACTACCGTTTTAATACCGGCGTAAACTGGGATTTTGAACTCGCAGGCAATGAATGGGCCATGGATGCCTCGGTCACCTATTCTCAGCGAGCTGTGGTTAATAATACTCCTGCGGACACGCTAACAAATAATACAGACAACGCTTATGTTGGTCTTGGCGGCCCAAATTGCAACTCTATAGATGCTGCTGATGCCGGCAGCGGTAACCTAGGCACGGGGGATTGCTTTTACTACAACAGTTTTCAAACCAGTGTATTTGACCCTGTCACCAACGCACGTTGGGACACGTCTGATACAAGCGCTTGGGCCGCTGATCCAACATTAACGGTCGCAGAAGCTGCACTTCGGTATCAAAATCCAGTTGAATTATTGGAGTGGTTACAGGGCGAGATAACCTCGAACACTGTCAGTGAGCAAACGGTTTTCGATGTAGTTTTTGCGGGTGACGTATTTGAAATGGGCGGGGGCGCTGCTGGCCTTGCGGTAGGTGCTCAATACCGTTCAGATGAAATAGACGTAGATCTTGATACAAACGCCAACAACAACAACTTCAAGTTCGTATTTGGCGCAGATGATTGGACCAATGAACTCGACTCATACTCGATCTTTGCCGAAATAAATCTACCCATTACTGATTGGATTGAAATAACAGTTGCAGGTCGCTATGAAGACTTTGATCAAATCGACACCAGCACGTTTGACCCTAAAGGCAGCATAATCATACGACCTATAGACAGCCTTACATTGAGAGGTTCTATAGGTACTTCCTTCAGAGTCGGCTCGTTATTACAGTCAGGCGGAAATGCTACGAGCCTATTGAACTCTACGGATGGATTTTCTGGAACCGGCGGCCTAGCTTTCAGACCCAGCATTACCAACGGTAACCCTCTACTTGACCCGGAAGAGGCAGACGTTTGGAATGTAGGCTTATCTTGGATTCCCCAAGGAGCACTTGAAGGCTTTAACCTAAATGTGGATTACTATGGTTTCGATTATAGCAATCTGATTTCCAGACAAGGCCACCAAGCACTAATTGATCGGGACAACGCACTACGTTGCCCGAATGGATTAAATGACGACCCACTAGCCGGGCCGCTATGCGGAGTCTCCGACCAAGATGGTAATGGTATAAACGAGGTCTATTCCATTGGTGCCGGCATCCCCAACAGCGTTATTCGTGCTGAGAACGGAAACTTACTGCGCACTAACGCAATTTATTTCAACGCGCCAAGTTTGGAAACGTCGGGCATTGATTTACAGCTTGGCTACGAGTTTTCAATTGGCGACGCTGGCCTTTTCACGACCAATTTCGGAATTAGCTATACATTAGACTACGATATTGTCAGCGATGCCGGCGCAAGTATCGACGGCCTAGGAAGCAGAAATAACGGCAACAGCATTGGCCACCCGCTACCTGAATACAAAGCCAACCTGACGTTAGGCTGGTCTAGAGAGCGTCATGGCGCGTCAATTATTGTGAGGCATATCGATGGGTATACGGACGACACGCCACAAAGTGCACTGCGCGGAGCGTATATTGGACTCGCACCTGAGATTGATAGCTTCACCACTGTCGACGTTCAATACAATGTCGACCTACCTGCACTGAGCTTCCAAGAGCAAGAAAGCGTCCTGACGTTAGGTATCAAAAACCTTGCGAACAAAACGCCTCCTCGAGTTAACACTGACGGTGGTTTTGATCCGTTTACACACGACCCACGCGGAAGAATTTACTACGGTAGATTTACTTTTAACTTATAAGATTTATCAAGTCTTGCTAAGTTACTTAAGCCCCGACGAGCTCGGGGCTTTTTTTGGCTCGATTTTGATGCATAACTTTGGATTTGCCGATTTGCCCAAAACATCATTAATGGCTTATGCCGCTGTATAGACCGAGTCTGAGCAAACACTTGCGCTACAAATTCCCCTCAAACTTCTGCTACCCTCATACCCTTATCAATACCCAGGACAACAGCAATGTTAGTCACCCCCATCACACCAATTATTGGCGCTGAAATCAGCGACGTGTCTTTAGCCAACCTCAGCGCCGCTGACGTGGCGCAAATAGAAGAATTGTTTCTAAAGCATATGGTGTTGGTGTTTCGCGACCAAGAGCTGAATCGAGAACAACACAAAGCTTTTGCACGAAATTTTGGTGAGCTGCACATTCATCCGTCCAAACGCAGCGCCGAAAGTGGTGGTATGAAGCGTGAGGAGACTCGCGATCAAAATCCAGAGCAGAGCAGTGAGCAGAAAAATGCGAGGGAGGAAGAAGATCCCGAGCTTTTTATTATCGACACAAAACCCGACGCCAAACAAAGCAATGGCGAGGCTTGGCATTCGGATGTTTCTTGCGAAGAAATCCCCCCGCTGGCATCGCTCTTGTACGTGACTAAAACCCCGGAGAATGACGGCGGCGATACCATGTTCGCCAATATGTACGAGGCCTATGACGTACTGTCCGACGACCTAAAAACCCTGCTCATGAAAAAGTACGCTTTTCATGATGGGGAAATAGATCTGCGCAACTATGGGGTAAAACTCAAACCCGGCCAGGTTTATCCCAAAGCCAGTCATCCGATTATTCCTGTGCACCCAGAAACCAACAGACCTTATCTTTTTGTGAATGGCAGTTTCACCTCGCACATTGAAGGCATAGCAAAATGGGAAAGTGATATGTTGCTGGAGGGGCTGCATAGGTTTGTCGCGGCTAGCCCTAAACTTCAATGCAGGGTGAAGTGGCGCACAAATACTTTAACCATGTGGGACAACCGCTGTGTTCAGCATCATGCTATACGCGACTATGTAGGCTATAGCCGCTATGGCGAAAGAGTTTCAGTGCTCGCGAAACAAAGACCCAAAGCTTTCTTTCAGAGCTAACAGACAACCTCGTTTTTTGGAACTTTGCGTGCAAATGCGCTTCGCTGTGGCGGCTTTTTAGCTAAAATTGTGCGTCAAAATGGTTTGTATGCCGCCACCCTTTCTACAGAATGCTTTTAGTCTATGGGTTCACTCACGCTCCCGTAGATACTCCTTACCTAAATACTTTTTAGCGCCTTTGAATTTTCCCCTGCGGTAGGGCTAAGATACTACTCCAAATTTATTGTGTGAAATATGCAAAACTCTTTGTTCAAAGGCCTTAAGGTCATCGACTGCGCCACTGTTATCGCCGCACCTGCTGCGGCGATGATCCTTGCTGACTTTGGCGCCGACGTGATTAAAATTGAGCAACATGGTGAAGGCGACATGCTGCGTATGTTGTCACATATCCCCACTACCCCTGAGGCAGGTAACGAGTGGTTTTGGCAAATGGATGGTCGCAACAAAAAGGGCCTATGCTTGGATCTCAAGTCCGCTCAGGGCATGGAAGTTCTGCACAAATTAGTGGCGCAGTGTGATGTGTTTATCACCAACCACCCAAGCGGTGTGTGTGAGTCTCTGGGGCTAACTTACGAAGATTTAAAACCGAAAAACCCAAATATGATTTATGCCTCGCTCACCGCCTATGGAGAGAAAGGACCCGAGCGCAATCGCAAGGGTTTTGACCAACTGGCCTATTGGGCGCGGAGCGGTCTTATGGATCTTATGCGTGCACCCAATACACCTCCAACCCAAGGCCTTCCCGGCATGGGTGATCATCCAACTGCCGTGGCACTTTACGCGGCGATTGTTACCGGCTTGCTGAATAGAGAAAAAACCGGTGAGGGTGGCATGGTGCATACCTCGCTTTTGGCCAACGGCCTGTGGTCTGCCTCTGGCATTGCTCAGGGCGCGATGGCGGGTGGGGATATGGCTGAGTATCGAGACAACAACATAGTCAACGGCGCTATGATGCGTCCATATCAAGCGTCCGACGGTCGTTGGCTGCAATTCAATATGATTCGTAACGATGAGTTATTGTCGTTACTACTAGCAGGGCTTGATGCCATTCACTTATTGGCAGACCCAAGGTTCGGCGACCCAGAAGAAATGTGGGCAAATAGGCAAGCTTTTGGTGATGAGATTCAAACCGTTGTAGGCAGTCAGACTTCGGACCATTGGCTAGAAATTTTCGCGGCGTTTGATGTGCCGGTGAATAGAGTCGCCACCGTTGAAGAAACCCTATTTGATAAACAAATTGTTGCAAACGACATGGCGGTTAAACCGCACATTGATGGCGTTGAGATTGCACTCATTATTAATCACCCAATCAAGGTAGATGCCATAGAACAAGCAGCTATGACTAGGGCGCCCAATCTGGGCGAGCACAGCGAGGAAATACTCCAAGACCTTGGTTACTCGGAAAGCGCTATAAAGACATTGCGCGCAGCTGGAACTATTTAACTTAAATCAGACCAACTTAGATCTACCCAACTTAGATCAGAGTTTGCTCTAGGTTAGTTCTGAGTTACTCCGAGTTAAAAAGGCTGAGCTAGAACAACGATAGGCCTATAGCGATTCACAAACAGGACATTGGTATGAGCAAGCTAGCAGCAATTTTTGCACTCTTAATCACTCTCTGCATATCTCTCATCTTGCCCGGTTTGGTGCAGGCGAGAGACGCGCAAAATGCAGCAACCAATAACGATGACTGGGTAGAACTATTTAACGGCAAAAACCTAGACGGATGGACAGCAAAAATCGTTGGCCAACCATTAGGCCAAGACCTACTCAAAACCTTTGTTGTAGAAGATGGTTTGCTGCGCGTGAATTATGCCAACTACAAAAAGTTCTCAGACCAGTTTGGTCACCTGTTTTTCGCCGAACCTTACTCTCACTACAAATTACTGATTGAATATCGCTTTGTGGGTGAACAAATCAAAGGCGGCGCTGGCTGGGCCAAGCGCAATAGTGGCGTAATGCTGCACAGCCAAGACCCAGCAACTATGTCTTTAAAGCAGAATTTTCCTGATTCTATTGAAGCTCAATTTTTGGGTGGGCTGAGTGATGGCAAAATACGACCAACAGGGAATATTTGTAGCCCCGGCACTGAAGTGGACTATTTGGGTAAGCGCCTGAAGGGTCATTGCCAGGCGTCTTTTGGCGATACTCTAGACGGCGAGCAATGGGTAAGTATTGAGATAATCGTTAACGGCGCAGAGTCTGTTGTGCATTTGGTCAACGGCAAAGAGGTAATCCGTTACAGCAATCTACAGTTAAGTAAGGGCTCCGCCAGCGCCAAAATGCGCAGAACCCAAGACGGTAAAGGCGCGCCGCTAACGCTTAGACAGGGTTTCATTGCCCTCCAAAGCGAATCTCACCCCATAGATTTTCGCAGAGTGGCTATTCAGAATTTAGCGAAATAAATCTCGCAAAAACTAACCGTCGCGCCACTCTTCATTCAGCTCACGAATAAAATCGCCCACTGTCTGAGGCCTGTTCACTGGATCTTTTTGCAAACAGGACAAACAGAGTTGTTCTAATCGAGAAGGCACCGGTTGTTGGGAGGCCTCGCTAGGCGGAATGGGCTTTACTTCCAAAGTACTGCGCACTAAGTCATCCATAGACTCACCTACGGACGAGTTTTGTCCAGTGAGAATTTCATACAACACTGCGCCAAGGCTATAAACATCAGTTCGACCATCAATATCCTTGGCCCGGTTAATCTGTTCTGGCGACATATAACAGATACTGCCCTGCAATTTTCCGCGGCCGGTCATAGTGGAGTCGTCATCACTGAGATCAAATTCAGTGTAGGCCGATTCACTATCGCTGCCGTCTGGGTGCCAAACCTTGGCCAGCCCCCAATCCAGTAACAGCACTTCGCCATAGGGTCCCACAAGAATATTGTCTGGTTTTACATCGCGATGAATCACGCCCATGGTGTGGGCATATTGCAGGGCATAGGCCACCTGCATAAGTACCTCTACCATCTGCGCCAACTCATAACGTTCGCGATAATCTAGAACCTCGCGCAGGGTATAGCCATGAACCAACTTCATAGTGAAATAGTAGTGGCCTTTGGTGTCGCGCCCTAGTTCATAGGTGGGCACCGTGTTGGGGTGCTGCAACAATGCTGATACTCTCGCCTCACGCAACAGACGCTGCTGCTCCACCGGGTCATCGGCCAGCTCTGGACGCAAGGTTTTGTAGCAAACTACGCGGGAGAGGTGCAAATCTTTACACGACTTAATGAGAGATTTGCCGCCTTTGGCTATAGTTTTGAAATAGGCATAGCGCGTTCCGAAGTTGACACTTTGTGGTAACGGGGCATCGGTATCTTTAAGATACACCTGAGTTTCAGCCAGCGCTGTTTTACCGCTTTCGCCGGAATCATGACGCTGAGGAAATCGATTCATTATTGGTCCAATAGCCAAGTTTTCTATAGCTTACACCTGCTAAAGTGCTGGGTGTAGGCGTGATTGGCGCTCTATTTGATGACAAAATTAGTGCGAGTGATTGCCTTGTTTGAAGCATCGTTAATAAATATCTGCTTGAGAAGTAATTGATCACATCACTGTCAGACGACCACACAGATTACATTGCCCAAATGCGCACAGCGGTGCCTTTTAGTGGGAGTACATCGGCAAATTCTAGCAACGCCGAGTATTGGTTATCTCTGACCTCGTCAATGACCCAGGCCATTGCTGAAAAGCATAGCCAAATGCCAGTTGTCATTGTGCTTAGCGAGACCACTGAGCAACCTACGTCGGTTGAGTTAGATCGGCTTGAGCAGTCTGGCCCCGTATTCGCGCGGCATATTTTACTCTGCATAGACAACAAACCACTGCTTATGGCGCGCACCGTGACCGCCAATTCGAGCCCTGACGTGGCTGCATTGAAGGGGCTGCTAGAACGTCCCCTAGCTGAACTACTCTTCTCAGATGATCGGTGGCAACGGCAAGGGGAGTTACAATCGTTGATTCTTGCTAATGGGCTACCGGGAAGAAGCTGCCTGTGGCGTCAATCCAACGTCCCAGAAAGCGGCTTACTTGTGGAAGAGTTTTTGCTCCCCGGGCTGTATTAGGAAAATTATCTTGCCGGCAGTATGTTGCAAGCCAACCCCATGCAGGCGCTTTGAGAAAAGCACCAAAGCGATGCTAGGATGAACACTCATTAAGCATTTTGAGTGGAGGGCAATATGCCGCGTTTTGTAGATCTTTCAGTTTCTATAGACAATAACGAACACAGCGACCACCCCGGTGGCAGCCCCAAAGTCACCTACCGCACACATGCGGAAACCGCAGGCGGGCTGGCGCATTTTTTCCCTGGGCTAAAGCCAGAAGACCTCCCAGATGGCGAAGGCTGGGCAGTTGAAACTATTACTTTGTCTACCCACAACGGCACCCATATGGACGCGCCGTGGCACTTTCACTCCACTACTAACAATGGTGCAGACCCGGCCCCTTCCATTGACGAGACACCTTTGGATTATTGTTTTCGTCCTGGCGTGAAACTGGATTTTCGTCATTTACCTGATGGACACCTTGTCAGTGCTGCAGAAATTGCAGCGGAACTTGAACGTATTGAACACAAACTCGAGCCGCTAGACATTGTTTTAGTGAACACTCGTGCAGGTTCAGTTTATGCCCAACCTGGTTATGTAGATGCTGGCTGCGGCATGGGCCGCGAGGCTACGATGTACTTGACCGAGCGTGGCGTGCGCGTAGTGGGTACCGATGGCTGGTCCTGGGATGCGCCGTTTAATCACACCGCAAAAAAATGGGCAGAAAATCCAGATCCAAGCATGATATGGGAAGGTCATAAAGCAGGCCGAGAAATACCCTACTGGCAAATGGAGAAGTTGCACAACCTAGAAGCATTGCCCGCTAACGGCTTTACCGTGGCATGCTTCCCAGTAAAAATTGCTAAAGCCTCAGCGGGTTGGACTCGTTGTGTTGCCCTCATAGATGATTAAGAGGCTTCTAATAACCAACCGGTACCCGACAGGAAAAAAGCCGCCAAATCGGAGATCAGTTTGCCTGGCGGCACCGCAGTAAATGTCAGCACCTGTCTATGCAAAATGGCTCAGTATCACTTTTGGTCGTAGTGATACTGCGGTTGCCATGCATCGCTGTCGAAGTCGGCCAAACTCATCAACCCATAAAACGCGTTGAACTGATCACCCCCACCAAAAGCTGCTCGGTTGAGACGCATAATTTTATCGCCTTCTTTGCGGTAGACCACCGCACCGGGATAATTGTCTGCCTGACCAAATACGCACTGATCCTTTATATATTTGCCACCACCATGACTGGCTAAGTTGAAGCGCCAACCTCGGTCTATGGCGAACTTGCGCTGGTACTCGGGGCTTTCATGTGAAACCAAAACCACCGAAAGCACTGATTCCATATGGGGCAAATGTCCATTGATGCCGTCAGCCCAGAGCGTGCAAAAAGGACACCCGCTGCCCATATTGTGAATTAGCATCAACTGCTCACGTTGGCCAAACAGATCCATCAGGGCGACCTCACCGCTGAGGGTTTGAAACTTATAGTTCTCTACCTCTACTGGAATCTGCTCGGCCCTGACTTTTTCAATTTCGTTGTTAAGCGCTATAAGCTGAGTTTCTAACTCCCTGAGCTTAGTTGCTGACTTGGAATCCTGCATAATCTGCCCCCGATTGGACATCAAAATTTGCCCTGAAAAATCTCCGAACAAAGTTTTGACTAATAGTTTTGATTATTTACCCAAACAGTAAGGCCTCACTAGATAGATAGAACAAACGCGCCATTTGTACAGATGAGCGCAGCAACTAGCAGCAATAAACTGCTTTAGAGACTTAGATAACCGAAGAATGGCCTATGGGTTCTTACGCGGCAACCTTGCGAAAACGACGAAACAGCATCCAAGGAACTAAAATCACTAGCGCTAAGGTACCTAATAGACCGCCAACAAGAATCACTAAAAGTATTGGTCTGTTAGCGAAAACTTTACCCAACATTACTCGCCCTTGGTCGTAATCAGGCCGCACTTCCACAACGCCATTTTGCTCTGCCCATACGGCATACGCGGCTTTTAGCTCGACAAACAACTGAGGCTTTGCGCTTGCTAAATTCTGAGTTTCACCG
>Ga0115004_10001411_pt1 | contig 19701 bp, 10 predicted proteins | sample ArcticOcean_MG_C_10_FD_88737 | JGI IMG/M metagenome (GOLD analysis project Ga0115004, IMG submission 88737) | Marine microbial communities from western Arctic Ocean - ArcticOcean_MG_CB11_90 | ecosystem: Environmental > Aquatic > Marine > Oceanic | place: Arctic Ocean: Canada Basin | collected... | reverse complement strand
TAATATAAATAATAATATAAATAATAATATAAATAATAATATAAATAATAATATAAATAATAAAACCCTATTATATTCCAAAGTTGCTTCAACTACTCTTAGGCCTTATTTAACAAGTAAAATACAAACATTCAAGTTAGTGCATTACTATTTAAATTTAAATTTTAAGAGAATTAGATTCTTCCCCTTTTTGAAAAAAGATCAAAAAACTGAAGTTTTTTTTAATAACTCACTTGGGATGGTTTCTAAATTTTTTTCAAAAACTAAAGCTTTTTTAAGACAAAAAACTTCCTACCTCCTTTCGGCTTCTTTTTTAAGAAAAATACTAATATATACCAACCTTAAATATTTAATTCTTAAAATTAAAGGTGTGCCACTTTTCTTAAGAGACATACTAAGTACCATTATAAACCCCAGTGTAAAAGTCTACGAACATCCCTTTAAGGCCCCCGCACAACTTATAGATGAAGGCGCCCTGCAGCACAGCTTTAGTTTTAAATACGTTGTTTTTACCAACCTAAAACCACACTCCTTAATGAAAAGAAAACAGAAAGGTAGGCTGAAAAGAAAAATTGCCAAAAAAATAGTGCTATTAAATAATATTCTAGATTAATTATTATACTTAATGGATTTTATATTTGTATTTTTAATGTTATGAGTTTGACTGTGGCTCGGAGTGAACGCGTGCGTAGTGTATTGACACATGCGAGTCGAACGGAAATTATAGTTTTGTAATTTTGGTGGCGTAAGGGTGAGTAATACACCTTTCATTATTAACAAATTTATGTAAAATATAAATATAAAGTGTTGGGGAGCGTAGTCGGTAAGTACAAGCCCTAGCCGTAAGCTAGACCTTGCCCTACCTGAGGTTATTTAACCTTGTTAGCTACCCTCAAAACCTAGCGTTGAATTTATTCATGTTTGGTAAACGTGCATTTTTTTAAAAGAAAAAAACTGTTTGTTAGTATATTGGTGTTGGGAGAAGTATGTTGCTTACATAAAACTTGGCCCCTAACTTTCGGGAAAGTGGGCTTTAGTTAATTTTATTAGGGCAAGCTAACTACCCCTAGCTGGGCTGTGAGGTTGTTCAGTCACATGGGAGCTGAGAAATATCCCACCGTTGGCAGCAGTGGAGAATATTGGTCAATGAACGAAAGTTTGAACCAGCATTTCGCGTAAGATGAGATTTTTACATATTGTAAATAAAGAAGGCTAAGAGAGTTGTAAAGTTTGTCCGCTAGTTAGTAAATTGAATAAACATGTTAGAACCCCGGGCTAAAAAGGTGCCAGCAGCTGCGGTAATACCTTGACGGGGAAGCGTTATTGGCCTTTGCTGAGCGTAAAGTATGGCTAGATTGCTTAAGAAGTTGTGGGAAAAATTGAAATCGTAATTAACTTACCCCCAAAACCTTAATGCTTGGGATAATAAGAAGTTAGTAGTACCTGTAGTCTAGGGATAAAATATTATAAGACTACTAGAGACTCTCAAAGGCCTCGGCAGCTTGCTATTATTATCCGACATTGAACCATTTAAGTATAAGTATCGAATAGGATTGGAGACCCTAGTAGTTTATACCGTGAATTTATGGGCATTACATGTGGAATATTGATTTTTTGCATATACGTTAACGCTTAAATGCCTCGCTTGGGGAGTAAAGCTGCAAAGGTCAAACTTAAACAGATTGGCGGGAGTTTGTTCTAACGGTGGAGTGTGTGGATTAATTCGATAATCCGCGCCTAACCTTACCAACATATTGAGTTTTTTATTTGTATAATTTAGTGATTTACACCGATAAAATAAGAATTGGTACTGCATGGCTGTCGTCAGCTCGTGTTGTAGAATGTTACATTTACTTACACAACGGACGAAACCTTTACACTAAATTTCAAATATTTTATAGTTTTTAAAGAAACGCTATTTAATTGGTTTACCCCAGTTTGCGCTTAAAGACATAGTATTTTGTTTAGGTATATTTATTATTTACTACAAAGTTGGTTAACGGGGTTTTATATTTTAGAATAATAATTTTTAATTTTATAAGATAACCGGCTTTGGGGAAGCAGAGGAGAAGTCAAGTCATTATGGTCTAGATATGTTGGGCTTCACACGCACTACAAAGGCAAAAACAGAGGGATGCAACAGAGAAATCTGAAGCTAATCTTTAAAAATTGTCTAAGTTCTAATTGGGGGTTGAAAGTCACCCCCATGAAGTTGGAATCGTTAGTAATCGTAAATTAGTATGTTACGGTGAATTACAAGTCAAACTTTGTACACACCGCCCATCACGCTCGAAGAATTGTGTAAGCTGGACACTTCTTAGCTTGCAGCAGTATAATAGAGGAGACTAGGTGGGTTTATTTTAGGTTTACACCTATAAATAACTATAGTATACAGTGTTATAAACTAACCTAGCCGCGATTAGTCGTTGTTAGGCAAAATATTTTGCTGTTTTATGGTACCTGTTGGGGTTTTTTTAACTCTGGTAGTGTCTCCCACCAGGTTTACTTCTCCCCCCCTCCACTCCCACAACCTGCTTGGTGGGTTATTTAAGTTGTATAAGTCTTTATACAAATTTCGCTGTATGCTCGAGAGTTAAGGAGGGTGTAGTGATTTGAGCGAAGTTGAAACAAGGTAATTGTAGGGGAACCTGTTGTTGGAGTACACAAATATATAAGTAGTTCTATTAAGCTTGTCTGCCTTTTTTTAAAAGAGCGCTGACGTCATTAGTGTAATTTTTCATGCACGTAAAAGTTGAAAGTAAGATTCCTGGCACTAAGGGGATACCTTGATATTAAAATTTGAACACGTATAAGAAGTGATTAGCTACTAGGAGTTTCTGATAAATAAAGATTAGTAGCATAAATTAATATAAGATAGTGAAGAGAAACATCTTACTAACTATTTTACAGTATATCAACCGAAAATGAGAAAGTAGCGGTGAGCGAAATTTCTATAGTTAAAGTAATATAATTGGGGGTTGGTTTGCTGCACAATGCTATTGGCAAAAGCAGCCACAGACGGTTAAAGCCCGGTAGTAGCACCCTCCCAAAACTTAGGGGTATAGTTTAAAGGTAGAACATTGGTCTTCAAAATCATACGTGTGGGTTCGATTCCTGCTACCCTTGCTTGAAAAAAAGAAAATTTAGAAAATTTTTGCCAAGTTATTTCCCGTCTATGTACCGCTCTTTTAAACCCAAGAAGGGTTTTAAATTGCGTCTTTTAAACCGTCAGCGCAAGGTGTTTGGGTCTAGGCCCATTAGGTACGTAAATCCAGCCCGCTTAGGCACTGTATATTCGCAGTCAGTTACTTCGGCTTCCAAATATTTTTTTATTTTTAAGAAAAAAAGTTGAATTTTCACAACTAAAATCCACAACATTGACATTTCTATCTTAGACATTATAAACGAGACCGACGCTTACCAGTTTTCTACCCCCTCCGCGCCTTTGTTTCTGCCACCAAGTGCGTTTTCCCTACCTCACCCACTCTTTACTTGCCTAACTAGTAAGCCTACTTTTAACAATAAGGTGTTACCTAACCCACAACCCGAACACGGTAATACTTCTGCTTTTGCAGATGTGGAGATTTCGAATAGTCTGACCTACTCAACTTGAAATAGTATAAGTGGTTGGTTTTTTTTAAAAAAGCGGCTTTCACAACTTGTTGCAACCTCGCAAAATATGGTTTTGGGTTATGGGTTTAAGCGTTTTGTTTTAGATAACCCTATTTTTTACCCCGATGCGGAGAATGTACGCGTTTTCAGAAATTTTGTTTTCTGCTCTTTACCGTCTGGCGTTATACATAGTATGAGGCAGATTACTTCATCTGGCAGCCTCATAAGTTTATTGCTTAGCTTTAAGCGTCGCACTTTCAAGAGGCAGATAAGCTTCGCTCTTAGTCGCAGTAGTATATACATGCTTAGGGCACGGGCTAAGCGGCGACCACGTAAAAGATTTAGGGTTCGCTATAAAATTATCTTACAACAGTTTACTCGTTTAAAATGAAGATTACGTAAGAATCGTAGGGTTATGCGCCGAGTTCTTAGTAAACTTGAGATGCGCGTCAACTCCGCCCGCCCGCCCTCTACCCGTATTCTAGAAAAGTATAATGTTCCGCGTTTCTTTACATTTCCGTTACGTAAACCAACGATACGCCCACTACAGCGCTTACGCCATACTGACTTAGCTTTTAGAAAGTCAAGGGGCTACACTTATGCATCCTACGTCAACAACTTACTTAGTACCAGTGGGCACACTTGCTCTTTGCTTTCCAAAGAACACTCTCTTTTACATTTTTTTTATAGTCCGCTTTTTTTTAAATTTTTTTTTTTAAAGCTTTCACTTACGGAGAGTACGTATTTACCCCCCAGTAGCTCGTCACTTCTACAGTTAGTTTATAAAGACGCACGCCTGTACCCGGCAACCAACTTGGCGTTGTCAATACCACTACGCAGTATTTTAATAAAAAAAATTTTAGCAAGCCAAACTAACTCCTTTCTTCATAAGCATGCACTGCCTTGGGCCCACAACTCGCTAATCCGTTTTATGGAGGACTGTTCTGGTAAAAGAGTTATGCTACAGATATATTCTTTTATTACCCAAAATATTGATAACGCCTACTTGGTTCTTTATAGGCGGTGGATGCCACGAATGCGTTATTATGAACAACGCTTGGGTCATAAATTTTTCCTTGGTGAAGCCTTAAGTATTATGCACCTGAGTTTTATTATGCATGATCCCAAGCTACTCATATCATGGTTCAGCGCCATAATAAAGCGTATTAGCTTTTGAAAAACACGTCTAGTTTTTCGTTTTTTTAGGTACCTCATTCAAAATTACTTTTCTAAGTTGTTTGAGCAACTTCAGGTGAAGGGTATAAAAGTCCGCTTGAAGGGTAAGATAAGTGTCTCTGGTAATTCCAGGAAAAGAACCATTCTTTACCGAGCAGGGTTAACTTCGCATTCGACAACTAAATTAAGGGTTTTAAACGAGTCTGTTATAATAAATACTTTCACCGGAGTTATGGGATTCCAAATATGATTATTTTACTAATTATAATTTTAATGCATCACTACAATAATTTTTTAGATTCTAACTGAGTTCAAACATATAAGCACACCGACCAAACTTGATTGGCTGACTCCCTAAACTGAGAAAAAATGTCTAATATATCTACATTAGACGCGTCGTTTTTGACATTCCTACATAACTCGTCTTTTGTAAACCAACACCTAACTCTAGACTACTCCTTAAAAGTTTCCTACCTAGATACTATCCTAATAACTGCTAACTCCACTAATTACTCCGTATCAACTCTATATATTTCGTACCTTAATGACTTGTATAACGGTTTTTCGGTATCTTACTTGCCCCTTATGTCCCTCTTTTTCTCTTCGTACCAAGACGTTTATAGCGTCATTATGTTAATTTCACCTGAGTTGATAATTGCATTTACTGACTATTTTAACTTTTATCACGCGTCCACCTTTATTAATGTTCAGGTTTCATCCTGTTTCGACTCATACACTAATAACCTAAACTATATATTTGGTGAAGGTATTTTAGCTTTATTTATGTTTTTATTTTTTTCTTGGGTTCTTATATACTTTTTTACAATAAATACACTCCTCACATGATCAACGTACAATTATAGCCAATTCATTAGGTTTTACATGTATTTTTTTTCAATGTCTAAAGATACACGACTTCAATTTGAAGTAGTTTTACAAACAGCAATATTCTTTTTTTTCTACTGATCTATGACTATAATGGCATTTGACGACGACAAAGAAGAGTTAATAGAATATATGGATACTATGTATTTTTATTTTTTTACATTTATAATTTTTTATTTTTTTTATAAACACTCAATCCACTATTTTTCTTTCTTGGAAGCTTCTGCTACTGGCTCTAGGTCAACCATGTTTTTGGTTACGCAGTTTAAGGGTGACTTCTTAGCCCTATTTTCAATGATCTTAAGGTTTTACTCCTTACTGCTTAGGCTTAACGTTTATGATATTTTAGATGATTGTTTAGACTTTTATTACGTCTTTATTGGGGATTTTGACGACGACGAGTACTTAAACGAACTTTTTTTTTCGATACACGGAACTTTGTTTTTTACTATGGACAACCAAGACGACCGGTCATTCTTACTAGAAGACGAGAATGACTTTTCTTTAGACTTTTTCTATACATATTTCGTAATGTGAGGAAAGATCTTCTACTTTCTCTTCTACACAGTTGAGCTTATTGCACGTTTTGGCTTAGCTTTTTACGTTATATACCTTGTACTATTCGAGATTTACGGGGTAAATTGTTCATACAAGGAGGACCAATACTTTAATTTAAAGAGGACCGCTTCCTAAATAGCAACTTATACTTAATGCTTTGACTTTACGATTCCTTTACAAGTTCCTGCGCTACCTTAGATAGTTTTTTTTTTAAGTATAACTACAAAACGTTTTTCTTTTACATTTACGATAACTGAATTCCGTCAGCTTTTTTGCCCACAGTTAACTTTATTGTAGATACACTCTACGCATTGTTATCTCTTGTCAGCTACCCAGTTGGTGGCATATATAGCTCCTACGTAGAATTATTTCTTCTCTTGGAGAATACGATCACTTACGCCACAAACTTTTTAGTTGCGAAAGCTATTTCTATTGCGCTAAAATTTCTGATGTGTATATGCCTTCTTATCTTTGCCAGGGGTGGAATCCCAAGATTTCGTTTTGACTACTTAACACGTTTGGGCTGAATACGATTTTTGAGCCTTGTTCTTTTATCGTTTTTAATCGAGTTATTTCTTTTATCAATGCTATAGAGTTACGGACCTCAGTATACTTAATGTTCATTGGTGACTTAAATTTATATTTTATTATTTTTTTTTTAATTATGGTAAGCCTCTCTACAAATGTAACGAGCGCCCTACATTTACTGTTAACCGCTGAACTACTGTGGGTAACCCTTTACATAATCGTCCTTAATATGGGGATACTTTATGACAATGTAAACCTACTCTCTTTGACATTTTTTTTCCTAGTTCTGTCAGCCGTTGAATTTGGAATTGGAATTGTTCTTATTTTAGTACAGAACGTATTTCTACGGTCTATTTATTTGAGTGACAATTCTAAGAACTGGTTAAAGTATAATACTCGGTTTTTACTGCGCATCAAAAATTCTAAACTCCCGAGTTTTTAATACACATATCAAATGTTTTTACGTGACTTTTTTTTTACAAAAATACAATTCGTCTTAAAATTCTCTAACTACGTAGGATCTGCGTCATCAAATTTACAAGAATCCCCCAACCAAAAGTTTAGAAACTTGGTTAGTAGTATCTTTTTTTTACCTGTTACTGCGGCTTATTGAATTAAAACCCGTACTAGCTACACTACAAACAGTTGGGTTTTCACAACAAACCATAAGAGAATATCTGTTAACTATTTTAATTTCGTACTCGTGGCTGGAACAGCCGGTATGAGCTTAGCCACAGTTATTAGACTTGAGTTTGCGTACCCCGGTGTTGGTGTACTAGCTGGTGACAGCTTACAGTACCTTAGTACTGCTACTGCTCACGGTGTTATAATGGTTTTCTATATGATAATGCCTGCTATTTTCGGTGCATTTGGTAATTTTTTATTACCTACCCAGTTGGGAGTTCACGATGTTGCATTTCCCAGACTCAATAGCGCTGCTTTTTGGTTTTTACCGGGTGGTTTAATCATGCTCTGTCAACTTGTATGTACCGACCGTCGTTACGCCAGGATGAACTGTTTTAATATCCGCGAGCTACAAGGTATTTTAAAAAGGCGGTTCTTTACTGATATGGTAAACTCCCATGACCACAGAGATATATTAAGCTCTTCTATGATAGCAGCCAAGTTCAAACTTAATTCAGCGGAAAATATAAATTTAGACACAACGCTTTTTTACAATTGAGGTATTTTTCGAGGAAGCAGCTCCAAGTTTACAACCTTTAATACTGGGACCGGTACTAATAAAAAGTTAACCCTTTCCTTTTGAGATTCCCACTTTATTAATACTTTTGGGCCCCTATTTGACCTGTCCCTATTCTCTAACTATACAACCTACGTTTTTAACTCACTAACATTTATCCTTATAAAAGTTGCAAATACTCTTCTTAGGCCTGATTTAATTTTGTTTTCCGCAGTAACACCGATAGCTACATTTTTTGGAAGCTCTCCCGTTAACACTCTACTAAGTACCCTAAGTACTAATTTAATGGTGCTAAAAGTTAGCTTTGTCTCTGTGCCCGTAACCCATGTTTCACCCACCGAAGTTTCGCCTAAAAGGTTTTTTCTTTCTAAAGACACCGATATGCCTAAATATTACGATCAGTTTTTATTTTTAGAGAACTCAAATTCGCAGCGGGTAACAAGGTTTTCAAATTTACTTGTAAATTATGATTATAAAACAGGTCATTATCTTGGAGTTTGGGATAAACTTTACCCCCAACTTATGTTATCCTTTATAGAAGTTGCTCGGGGTATTCGTAAACCTTCATGGGTTTTTTCAGACCAATATTTAGACTTACTTAAGCAAAACTACAACAATTATTTCAGTAACTTCACAGGTAAGGCTAATTTACATTTAGCAAACATTGAAGATTGATATTCCGTTCACGTTAACCCGCTTCATAATACTTTCAACTATTACTATTTATTAAGTGCAAATACTGCTCATACTAACCCAAGGTGGCTCTCGTTAGTTGGTTTCGACCAGAAGTTTTATAAGATGTTTACTTCATCCTCAACCCAACAACGTGTTTTAGCTAATTGAAAACAGCTGAAATTTACAAGGGAGTCTTGACGTTGTAAACTTCTTAGTGCCAGACACCAAAATACGCTATATAGGCGCTTTTCCAGTGAGGAAAGTTTAATTTATTCTATTGAGAGAAACGCAAAAGACTTGCTCCCCGGTTGGGCCATGATAACTCCCTTTTCCTCCAGAGTTAGATACACGGCTATTGGAAGAATTGACGTAGGTCTATTAGGTGTTTTTCTAGCTATAAACGCATCTATTGTTAGCTCAGCAAATTTCCTTGTAACCTATCGATACTTATCAACACTAAACAATAGAAAAATGCGTGATGCAAGGTCCTTCTTCTCGGAGTCACTAATAGTTGCATCTTGAATGATGGTTGCAGCAAATCCAATGTTGGCCATTAGTATCCTAATGTTACTATCTGATAGGCACTGACAAACTTCCTTTTTCGACTATTCCGGCGGGGGGGATACTGTACTCTTCCAACATATGTTTTGGTTTTTTGGTCATCCCGAAGTTTACATAATTCTCATACCAATTTTTGGTTTTGCCAACACCATCATGTCCTTTTACTTTCGTAAACGTGTCTCTGCCAGAGCAAGTTTAATGTACTCCATGTATACTATTGCCTTCCTTGGTTTTTTCGTTTGAGGCCACCATATGTACATGGTTGGCTTATCACACACCACTCGAATGTTATTTAGTACGCTTACTGTTATGATTTCAGTCCCTGCCGCAACGAAATTAATGCACTGATGTGTAACCATTGTAAACAGTGTTTTTGTAATGGAGATTCCACTAATATTTACTTTTACATTTGCTTTTTTATTTGTTTGTGGTGGTGTTTCAGGTATGGCAGTAGCACACACTGGTATGGACGTTTTATTTCATGATACTTTTTACGTGATTGGTCACTTTCACGTGATGTTTGCTAGTTGTGCTATGATAGGTATATTTGCTGCCTTCTATTTTTATTTTCCAGCCATTTACGGTGTTAAGTACAGTCGAATTTTTGCCTATATACACTACGTATACTATGTTTTTGGCCAACTCATTACTATAATGCCTATGTTGTGACTAGGTTATTGTGGTATGCCACGTCGGGTTTTGGATTACCCAGCCTCCTTAGGGGGGTGACATGCCATATCTTCCGCCGGTCACTTACTAAGTGTTGCTGCTATTTTATCTTTTTTCGTTATGATATATGATAGTATTCGTCAGTCGAAACCCGTAATAAGGAGTAACTTTGGGGCTGGGCGTCTTAATACGAGAGTTAGTTTCTACTTTTTTGAAATTAACAGACTCTCCTTTATTCAAAGAAAGAGCTTTCACAATTCACGGCTTTATGTGGGTAGTGCTACAGATAATATGAATAAGAAGCTAATCTATATTACTACACTAGATACAACGCTACTATCATATAAATTCTACTTTTAATCTATACTTAATGTTTCTCGTAAATTACCTTATAACCACTTGAACGGGCCTAACAAACCTTAAGAGCTTTTTTGTTGTAAGTCCTTTAGAAGGCAAATTCTCCAACGAAATGCTTAATACGTCCATAAATAATGCCCTAATTCCCGTCGATACCACGAGCCTAGCTCAGCTTTTTGCAATTCCCTCACTTTACGATGCTCTATACACCAACCTTAACTTGGCTGCTTTAAGCAGCATTACTTCGAAAGCTCAAGGTTCCTCAACGCTTCACTACTTAAGTTGGGAAAGGGTTTTTGATTTCGAGGAGCAATTTTCTAACTTGGGTTCTACTTTTGGCCTATGGTCTACCAACCAGACTTGGGCCCTCCCCTTTACCCCTCAGTCCACGTTAGGTTTTACCCTAACACCCCCCGCATCGTCCCACCTAATTGAAAAGGCAAGTCTAAATGCTTTGGATATCGCCGACGACGTTTTTTCACCTCTGTTAGATTTTATAGGTCTGACAGTTTTGGAGAAGAACAACCCCTTGAGGCTGTATGACATCTTGCCAGCCTCTATTGACCGCGTCACTTTGCAAAATTTAGACTCGTGGTTACTAACAGGGGACAGTACTCCAGTACAAACGTCTTCGGTGCCTGATACCAAACTTTACTACCCTGAGCCTTTTGTGGCTTCCCCGTCGTTTGTACACGAGGAGATTTGGTTTCTGCACATTTTATACTACAACTACTGACTTTGATTTTTCTTTATCTCCCTAATAATGTTTTACTTTGTAACCTTTATATCAGTAGTTCGCTGGTGTAACTTACGGGTAAAGCCTAAACGAGAGACACGAGGGGTCAGTAGGTCTAAGTGTGCCGACCTAATTACTGCTTGTGTGCCTGTTTCGTGGGCTGCCTCAATTATCATATCGGAGACTGTAGATGCTTCCGATTATTATGACGGCTTTGGGACGGGCGAGCTTGTTATCGGTATAAGGGCTTACCAGTGGGGTTGGGAGTATTTTTATCCTCGTAATATAGATACTAATTACAACCTGCGTCTAAGCTACTCAGCTTTGTTAGGTCGTTCGGTAAAATACTCAACAAGTAGTTCCGAACTGATGGATTCTAATCAGTTGTGGAAGCATTTTCAAAAAAAAAGTTTAAATAGCCAGCCTAATACCCCCGGTCATTTACTTTTATCCCCCCCCACAAAAAATTCTTCCCTAAACAACGTAGATTTCTCTTCTGTTGGGAGCACTGTTAACTCAGACCCCAATGCGTTTAAGAAGATTCAAAAGTACTCTAAACTTTCAGTCAATCAAAATATGCTAGAAACCTCAAATATGAATGCTAGGTTTAATAAACTGGGTAGTCTTTATTTAACTGACCTTAGCCTAGCACCAAATGCTGCGTCGTACCATACAAACCGCCAGCATATTCAAAGTTCTGCAAGTTCTTTTTTACCTAGTTTTTTCACGTTAACCGATCAGGTTTCGTTAGACCGCTATTTCTCATACGCACTGGGCTTTTCTGGGGACTTTTTAGGTACAAAAAGTTCTATGCGAAATTACAATTTTTTTAATGGAGATGCCTCTACCACACAGACTTCTGCTAGTTTTCCCACACAAGCCTTATCTAGTTTCGCTAATTTAAACTTTTCTAAGTCCCTAAGTTCTTACAGTCCTCTACGTACCCTAACTGGTGTAAAGGCCTACGACGTTACAAAGGGAGGCAATCCTGCCACGGGCGCTCTGGGCTCTGACTTTTTTTCTGGACCAAACTCGCATGCACGCCTTACTAGTTTTTTCTCTACCGAGTTTACTTCAGAAAATTATAAGAGTTTATTTTCCTGAAATTTGTTTAACGAATTTAAGGGTTATCGGTACCGTGACTTACAATCAACCAACTCGCAGTTTTTAAGTTCTGAAAAGAACCTACGTGACACGCCAAATTTGAGTTTTTCTGAAATTAGTAATGATTTCTTAGGCACCTCTGCCCCCTCTAAAATTATTATTGGTGATGACTCAGCCTTAAACTCCGGATTTAATACCTTCTCATCTTCATCCCTTAATTGAGCGGGTCAGGAAAACGTGCGTAATATTCTTTCTGCAGGCCTTACGTTACCCCATAATTCTTCCCCGTTCTTTTCTAACTCCTCAAGTTGGTTTCCATTTAACTACGATCGCGCACAAAAATTTATTGGCCTTGAGACACCTAACCTACTAAAGGGTAAGGAGGAGTTGACACCCTCACATGTCTTTACTTCGTATTGACTTTCTTACTGGAATAGAATAAACTCTGAGCATAAGCACAGCTTGACAGCAGTAAACCTTTCCTCTTTTTCTAACTTTTATTTACCAACTATTGTCGAATATGCTGAATATGATTTCAAGAACTGACAGTCACTAAACGCTCTAGAGGATTCACTGTGGGAGACTAGTTACCCGTCATTTTTACACGAGGAGTATCATGGCTTACGCCTACACGCCCTTGTTAGGTCAGACTTTACTCGGCAACTAAGTGAGTTTAATGGATCAAACAGATCTTTTACGCCCAAGTCCAACTCCATGCTTATGCCCTCACGCTTAGACCTACCCACCTTTTCAAGCCCAGCTATTTATTCAGAGGTCTTTTTTTCTAACCCAACCGCGCTAAATTTACTAAACTTTTCGCAATTTAATAACTTAGCCAGACTTGACTATATCGATGACTCCTACGAGGGTTTAAAGTCCAACTCGCTTTTTGCACCCTCCCTAGCTAAGAATTATTCATACCTAAAAAACATGGCTCTTCCAAATTTTTCCCATGCAACAAACTTAAACATGTTTAGGGCTGACTTTGAGGAATCTAATTGGAATACCGAAGAGAGTCTGTACTTTAATTTAGAGAACACAGCACAGCATAACCACCAACTTTTTTTAACTAACCCTCTAAAGTTGAGGTCTACTGTTAAGAACCTAATGGTAACATACAGCGCCATCCAGAAAGTCTACAGATCGCGGTTTGATGAGGGCCGTTCAAATGTGAATACTGGCACCCTGCATAACTCTCATGTTGCCTACCCCTTCTTAACTGAGGGCCGCAGTAACTACGAGTCACTAATGGGTAAAAATAAGGAGTCATTTTTTTCGTCAAGTTTATTCCACTCCAACTTTAATAGTAAATTTTCTGAGTTTACTTTATCCTCTGTTGCCAATTCATCTTTATTTTTAGATATACCGTTTTTATTGTCCTTAAAAAGTGACCCATCTCGTTACTTGTGGTTTGATTGACTCTCTCGTTGAGTTTCAATTGAGGTACAGCCCTCATCGATTGCTAAATATTCCCTTGCTGGCCTACCATACGCTACGCGTTTGTATGAGTTTGCAACGCAATTAGGTGAGGAATTGGGTGACTCAGAAAACTACCTTTCTAAGGTGTACCACGCAAGGAGGAATTACGTTCAGGACTGATCTACAGCTTCTTATTTCTACTTAAAAACGTCATCCTGGTTTAAATATGTCCCTCAACTACAAGGTAACTTTAATATTCAGGGATCTGCTATATCGTTATTATTCTCTTCCCTGTACTTAAACACTGAGTACTACATTGACTCTATCCAACTAAACTCTACCCCTTCTTTCTCCGGTTTAAATAAACTAAACGGTATGTTATATACCCCAAGTTTTGAAATTTCAAGTTGAAACTATACTTCCTCAACCCTCGTTGATCTGCTTTCTAAGCGTGAGCACTTTTACAGGTTATTTCTGTCTTCGAAGTCACAGGTTATGGGACTTCCTGATTCCCTTGTTGCTGTGCCTACATCAAAACTATTACTTGAGCTTAGATCAAGTCTCGGTTTCACAGACCCACTTTATTTTGCAATAGGCTACAATAATGCCCAATTTATGAATTTGGGGAATGGGTTAGACACTAACGGTTTCTTAAACACAAGAAATTTACAACAGTACCTCTCCCAAGCTGTACCTTCAAACCTTAACCCAATAGTTAACTTTTTACAGTTCTATGCTAACGCTCAGAAAAGTAATTATTACGCAGATGCGGACCTAGCACCCAGGTCTCTTAAGTCCCAGTACAAACCTATGAGGAAAGGTGTCACAAACATGGTGCGGTTGCAGGCTACTAATGCGATTGCCATGCCAACAGAAATGAGGCTCCACATACTAGCCTCGTCAAAGGATGTAATACACTCCTGGTCTATCCCATCAGCTGGTATAAAAATTGATTGTGTTCCGGGGTACTCTTCCCACCGAATTGCTATATTTCTAACGCATGGAATATTTTGGGGTCAGTGTATGGAGATATGTGGTCGATACCACCACTGAATGCCAATTATCGTCTATTTTATGAAAAGGGACCTATTTTTTTTATGGTGTGCGCACTTTATACACTATTCAGACCTAGACCAATCTTTTAACATGTTAGACAGGTCACTTACTGATTCTCCACAGATCGCCTCATTTGATAAAAATACTTGAATAAGTGAGTTTTCCCGAGACGTGCACCCAGCCCAGGTTTAAACCTTTATACTTTATCGGAGATTTTGAAGTCTTTTTAGCCGCAGTTTCGTCTTTTGCTCTCTCTACAGTAGTTTACAATGTTATCACTATATTTTCCTTTAAGGACCTCTTACGCCGTTTTGGTCTAGTAAAAAATTCTCGTCGAGACTTTTACGAATGTGGGTTTCGCCCCCAAGTTCAGCGGGTTGTTAAAATTTCAATTCAGTTCCTACTTATCTGTGTTTTTTTCTTACTTTATGATATCGAACTCGTCTTTTTATTCCCATTTGTCTCAGGCTTTACTTTTACAGGATTTTATGATTTATTATTAATTATCTTATTTTTTGGTGTCTTGTTTAAGAGCCTTAATATCGATTATGAGCGGCATGCCCTGTATTGGCAAGAGTAGGCTTATATTCAATGATTGAAGGAAGAAATTTTCGGAAAGCGTTATGGGGTTACCACCCAAATTTTCAAAATATAGATATTATAAACAATTGATCTTGAAACTTAATATCTTTATCATCTATGATTTTCTCGTACTTAAACTTTTTTGTAAACCGATTACTATTACCTTTCTCAAGTGTAACATCTATACTGGGTTTTATGCTACTTCTCTGTATGATTATGCAACTAATATCCGGGTTCTTTTTGGGTTGATATTACATACCTGAACCCGGCCTCGTAATTGAGCTTAGGGAAGAAATGTTTAACGATACCCGCTTCGGTTCTGAAGTTTTCTACATGCATGTTAGGGGTGTAGATACTTTAATGTTACTATCTTACATACATATTTTAAAAAAAATTTTTTTAAAAAACTATGTTACATCTGAGTCTGACGGGTGACTGTTAGGGGGATACGCATTTCTATTTTTCCACTACATTATTTTTCTTGGGATTTCACTAAGTGCTTCGCACCTAAGTGACCTAACCCTTACTATAGGGGCTAATATTTTTTGGTCTTTATTTAATAATATTTACAAGACTTATTATATAGTCTTTACAAACAAGCACCTGAATACTGATCAGTTGACGCGTATTATGGTACTGCATTACTTTACGCCTTGATACTATATCTACCTTGTTAAGTTACACGTTTTATTTTGTCACGAGTCATGAGACACTGATAGCGGAGAAAATACATACGAGGATAAAACTGGGACCTATGTTTCATGGTTTTACGATGCATTTTTAAAAGAAATTCAAGACGCTTGGTACTGAGTAACTTATATTTACTTATATTTCTTCCTACACCACTTTAATGGCTCCACAATTAACTATTTTTTTTTTGAAAGGTGAAATATTTCTGAATTGGATGAAATTCGCTTTTACGGAGTGGCCCCCCACTGATATTTTAGGCCATACATGGGACTACTAGTTATATCCCCAACCCACTACGAAGGTTTAATGTGAATGGGTTTATTTCTAGGCTCAATCGCTTTCCTACCTGTAATATATAACGTTTACAATACACTAAACAAATACGTAGCAACAATTCCAATGCAAAACTCAATTTTACAAACTACAACCTTTATCTTCTTCATGTTATCCTTATTTTGTGCTAACAGTATGCTACCTTGTGGGCGTTACTACTACGAGCCTGAAGGGGGGTATGTTGGAAATCCCTGAGTTAAATTCTCGTTTCAGTATATGTATTTATACCTATGTTGAATTTTACACCACCTCGACCTTATTGACCACTATATTTTTTACTTGACCCAGACGTTTCTGCGTAAGTTAACTTTAGACCTAAACCCTCGGGTATCAGCTCGTAAAAGCAACCTGTAGCCTGATTTCCTATATATTTAATGAATTTTATTACTGTTTGTTTTTACATTGCTTTATTACCTTGTTTTTTTTTAGTATTTACAAACGCCAAGATAGTAGCGGGCTCCTCCCACCTCTTAGTCTTTGGGCAACTTGAAAGGCTAAATTTGCGTACTACTCCCCTACTGCAATTGGTGAGGCTTTATTTCCTTAAACTGACGTTAAGCACGTCATTTATACCGACTTATTACCGCCGTAGTGAACTTGTTTGGCTTGACGGTTTTTTATTCGATTTTTTGCAGAAAAAGTCAGTTGATACTTGACTCCGTAAGTTTGTAATAAATACTGGTTACATATTTAGCGAGCGTATGGTTTTTGACCAAGTAGTTCGTGTATACCTGGACAATATAATTTGGCCACTACACTACATCGGTGCTTTAGAAACTGACAACGTAAGTGAGATGTTATCTATGATTATTTTTCTATACTTCTTCTTCATTTCAGTCTTAGCACTGGTGTTTATAGTACTTTAGTAAGTCACTAGTTTTTCTGGGTAGACGTGCTGAGTTGTTTTTAAGAAAAGGTATAAGTGTTACAGAAGGCAACTTGATTATTCGTTAACGACAACACTAATGTTAGGTGGCTCCGAATTTTTCATTTATATAAAGGTTTTCATAGGAGAGTTACTACTATTGGTTTTTTTATAAAAGGTTCTGCTAGGGTAGTAGAGCCTCCCCGCATGGAGTATAAAGGCTTCAAGTACAAGTACAGCCTACGCGGTAATATATGTAGGAGCTGGATTATAAGAGTAAACCACAACAAACACAACAAAGACGCCAGCACAGTTCGATTTAACGACAACTCAGGTATCATTATAAAAAAAAAAAATAACCCAAAGTCTAAGTTTCTATTAGGCCCCATTACACGAAGCATTGGCCGTAAAAAACTTGTGACTTTATTTAAAGTTGCTATATAGTCTAACACAGCCTGTAGGCTTATAGGCTGTTTATATGAGCCTGAATCTTAGCATATTTTCTTTCCCCCCTACCTTTCTAGTGTTACATTGCCTATTTATTTTTTTATTTAAGCGTTGGATAGGCCCCATAGGAACTTTTTACGGCTCTGTTGTTGTCTTTTTTACAGTTCTACTTTTGTCGCTAAATGAGTTATATTTTATAATTTTGACGGGGACTTACTCTTTCGTTGATTTTGGTAGGTGATTTTTTTGTTTAGACTTAATAGACTCGCACTTAGTATTTTGTTTAGACATCTTAGCACTTGTCTCTTCTAGTTTAGTTTTACTACTTACAACCTTTGCTCTTTATTTTGGGGTAGAGTACATGTACAGGGAGGCTTTTATTAATCGCCTATTATATTTACTAAACTTGTTTGCTACTAGCGTTGTGTTTTTGTTTTATTGTTACGATTTTTTCCTAATCCTATTTGCTTGAGAATGTATTGGTCTTTTCTCGTTTCTATTAGTCAACTTCTATTCTACGCGTATTTATACTATAAAAGCCGCCCTAAAAACTTTTGTTTTTTCTCGTATTAGCGACATGTTTATGTTTTTTACTTTTATGCTCTCTATTAACGTTTTTATGTCCACCGATTTATCAATTATTTTTCTACAAATACCGTTTATGGTTTTCCACTATTTATTTTTTGGAAATGTAGCTGTTCATTTTTTAACATTATTCTCACTAACACTTACAATTTCCGGAACTATAAAAGCAGCTCAGTTTTTTTCGCATGTATGGCTTCCAGACGCAATGGAGGCCCCAACCCCGGCGTCAGCCCTGATTCACTCATCCACTCTGGTTGTAGCTGGAATTTTTTTAGTTATAAGGTTTTCTGTTCTGTTTGAGTTTACAGTTTTAACGAACTATTACTTAGCGCTCTTAGGTGCTATGACGCTTTCTTTTGGGGCAATAACTGCTACGTTCCAGAACGATATAAAGAAGCTGGTTGCCTACTCAACTATCAGTCAAATAGGTTATTTAGTGTGTGGTTGTGGATTCTGTTGTTACGAGGAGGTGTTAATTTACTTAATAGTACATGCCCTAAATAAAGCTTTCCTGTTCGTGTTAGTTGGTTACCTTGTCCACTTCTTTAGTGGAAACACTGATATGCGCCAGATGGGGGGCGCATATATTTATTCATTCGACATAGCAGCCTTATTATTTGGCGTATGTTTTAACTTGGCTGGTTTGCCCTACAGTGCTGGTTTCTTAGGTAAAGAATTTTTACTATTCCAAGTTTTGAGGGATGACTTTATGTCTTTAGTCGTACGGAGTTGCTGGCTTGTAAGTTTTTTCTTTACACCCATATATATGTTTATTTTAACCTTTGTTGTTATATTTAATACCAAGAAGGGTTCCATATCAGTTTACAGGGGAGGGTGACAGCCACTTTTACTTTCGCAAGTTTTACTTCTAAAAAGTAAGTTAACACTTACCTCGCTTAGGAGCAAGGCGGGTCTAGTAACAAAGGCTGCCCTGTACCGCTTTCATTACACAATTATAACTTCTAGGACTACTTCATATTTATTATTTTTATTCTGGGTCTTTTTCTTCTTTTTCGGTGAGTCCCTACTATTGTTAACTTTTAACTTTATTACCCCTGTTGATGCCGTTAATTCCTTCTCCTTTTTTAATTTAAAGCAGCATGTTATCTTTTTAACTGCTAGCTTATCCTCGTTTTTGTTAAATTCAATAAATTTCTATATTTACTTCCTTACAACATCCGCCTTTCTATACCTTGTAAATTTAAGCTATACCACGAATTATGCCTATTACTGAGGGAATACCATTACGCCACTTTTAATGTTTTTAGTTTTTGTTCTGTGGTTTTAAGAGCCACGTATCCATAAGTCCATGCTGCATGCCTAGTTAACATGCACATCTGTTCAAAAACGCCCTAAGCTGTTTTTTATATTTAATGTTTGGCGCTTACTTAAAGGGAAACGACTTTGTTATTCTTGAAATTACTGACGAAAACTTTGACGCATTCATTAGAGCGGTCATAAACCATGAACCGATCTCTTGATATACTATAACTTGTTGCGGCCACTCACATACGCTATATTTATACTTCGATCATCTAGTTTTGATCGGGCTATATTTCCTTAACAGCTAGGCACTGTTCCCCCCCCCCAGAAGCTTAATGGTGTGGAGAACCCCACTCTAGTGGGTATAACTAGCTACTCCCACAATTAACATTAGGTATT
>Ga0115004_10001408_pt1 | contig 19710 bp, 17 predicted proteins | sample ArcticOcean_MG_C_10_FD_88737 | JGI IMG/M metagenome (GOLD analysis project Ga0115004, IMG submission 88737) | Marine microbial communities from western Arctic Ocean - ArcticOcean_MG_CB11_90 | ecosystem: Environmental > Aquatic > Marine > Oceanic | place: Arctic Ocean: Canada Basin | collected... | reverse complement strand
GTCATAGGCCATAATTACTGGCGTTTGATGCGGGAAAGACGTTACAAAGTTTTTGGCGCGTAACTCAGATGGATCAACGCCCATTTCACGCGCCGCCGTTTCCATAATGCGCTCAATCACATAACAAGCCTCTGGCCGCCCCGCACCACGATAAGCATCAACCGGTACAGTGTTAGTATAGACCGCCTGCACATTACAATAAATATTAGCGATATTATATTGTCCTGATAGTAGAGTGGCATAAAGGTAAGTTGGAACTGCCGAGCTGAACAGGGACATGTAAGCGCCAAGATTAGCCTTGGTTTCAACCTTCAAACCCACGATCATGCCGTCTTTGTCAAAACCGATTTTTGCGCTAGATACATGGTCCCGGCCATGGGCATCAGTTAGGAAAGCTTCAGTACGATCTGACGTCCATTTGACAGAGCGCCCGGATTTCATCGCCGCCCAAAGGCAGGCAATTTCTTCTGGATAAATATAGATCTTAGACCCAAATCCACCACCAACATCGGGCGCGATCACGCGTAATTTATGCTCAGGTGCCACATTATAAAATGCGGATAATACCAACCGCGCCACGTGGGGGTTTTGACTGGTCGTATAAAGCGTGTAGTGATCTTCCGCCTCGTTGAACGTGGCAATGGCTGACCTTGGCTCCATCGGATTAGGCGCCAAGCGGTTGTTAGTAATGTCCAGTTCCGTCACATGCGCCGCCGCAGCCAAAGCAGCATCGGTTGGGTCCAAATCACCTATTTCCCAATCAAAAATCAGGTTGCCGGGAGCATTGTCATGCAGCTGCGGCGCACCTTTCTCAAGAGCCTGAACAGATCCAACGACTACCGGCAGCTCTTCATATGTGACGACCACAGATTCAGCGGCCAATTTAGCCAGTGATTTCGTATCGGCCACAACTATGGCCACTGCATCGCCAACATAGCGAACTTTTTCAGTAGCCAAAGCCGACCATGCGCCCATATTCATTGGACTGCCATCTTTTGAAGTTACGCCCCACCCGCAAATAATGTTGCCAATACCATCGGCAACCAATTCTGGGCCCATGAGAACTGTTTCAACACCATCCATTTCCATGGCTGCAGTGGTGTTGATCGACACGATACGCGCATGGGCATGCGGGCTTCGAACAAACGCGGCATAGGCCTGGTTATCCTCAACTATATCGTCTGTATACCGACCTTTGCCAGTTATGAATCTTTTGTCTTCTTTACGTAAGACGCGGGCGCCAATTCCTTCGGACATAATCATTCCCCCTATACAGTTGTCATCTTGGACGCGCCGTCCGCGATGGATTTCACAATATTGTGGTAGCCAGTGCAGCGGCAAATGTTGCCTTCCAGCTCATGTCGGATAGCAGCTTCTGTGATCTCTTTGCCGTGAGATTGATAACGCGTCACCATATCTGTGGCGGTCATAATCATCCCAGGAGTGCAAAATCCGCATTGCAAGCCGTGGTTTTCTTTAAATGCGACTTGCATTGGGTGCAGGTCGTCTTTTGATTTCGCTAGCCCCTCAACAGTGGTGACGGCCGCACCCTCAGAGCTTGCAGCTAGCATAGTGCAGGATTTCATAGCTTGGCCGTCCACGTGGACCACGCAGGCGCCGCATTGGCTGGTGTCACAGCCCACATGAGTGCCAGTTAAACGAAGATGGTCTCTGATGTATTCAACAAGCAAAGTATTATCTGGTACGTCACGAGACACAGACTTCCCGTTCACAGTCATCGCAATTTTCATTCTTTATCTCCCTAGCCGTTTTGCTGAGTTTGTTATCGAAGTGTTTTTGAACACGCTTAAAAATCTTTGCCAAAGACCAATTTTTTTCATCGGTTCTTCGTCCACTGGTGGAATAGATCCCTCCACCTGGGTTTGAAAGGTTTCGAAAAATTGATCTGCCATTTGACTGACAAAACTATCAATAATTCGGGAGCCCAGTTGAGCCAACTTCCCACCAATTTGGGCCTTTACAGAGTAGCTTAGCTTTGTACCAGAACCATCCGCTATCAAAGTGACATCTGCACCGCCACGGGCAAAACCAGCAACTCCACCCTCACCCTTTCCACTTATACGCAAGCTATGTGGAGCGATAAGCTCACTCAGTTCAACAACACCTTTGAATGTAGCCTTTACTGGCCCAACCCGTTGCACAACCGTCGCCACAAACCCTTCATCGACATTGCCTGTAAGGCTTTGACACCCCGGCACACATTCTTTTAAAACACTTGGGTCAAGCAAACACTCCCAAACCCTTTCAGGAGTGGCTGCGATGATGCGGTCATCTTTAAAATCCAAATACTATGCCTCATAATTATTGTGACGCGGCACAGATTGCCCATGCCTTTTATTTCATTAAATAACAAAGCAACGACTGTGCCAGTTCCTAACGCCTTGCACCGAGCGTAAGTGGAAATATTTATTATGCAAGTCGTGCCTAATATTTAGGAAGTGTTTTGCTTAAAAAATGAGTATTTCATACTATATTATGCCACCAGCTAATAATTTTTTTAACCACAAAAAAAATGGGATCGGAACATTATCGAATCGAGTATGCTTTTGAAGACTACAAACTCAAAATTACTGGGCAGATTTAAACCATATAGATATGGGAATCGCCACATGAGCCAGTGGCATAAATCTCTCTGTGTGGGGGTTACTCCCCTAGAGCGGCTTTAACCAATACATTTATTACCCGTTTTAATGAAAAGTTATTTTAGTTAAAAAATAATAGCTTTATAAAACATCAAGCCCATTTTGGTCGCACAGTTCCAGGTAAAGCGCTGAATGATCAAGTTTTGCGCCGCCTAGGTCACTCACCAATCTTCGAAACCGGTCACGGGTATTGGCTAAGGTTGGCAATGTAATCCCAAAGCTTTCGGATTCTGCCAATGCATTTTCTAGATCCTTTAACTGCAATTCACTCAACCCACCTGGGATGAAATTGCCCTCTGTCATACGCGCGCCATGCTGCTGCAATATAGTACTATCGGCAAAGCCACCCTTTAAAGCGGCCCGCACTGCGGCCGGATCTGCCCCACCTTTTTGCAACATTAACATGGCCTCGGCGACAGCGGCAATTGTGATTGCCACAATGGCTTGATTAGCTAATTTAGCCAATTGACCCGCCCCCACGGGGCCCACATGTACAGGCCTCCCCATGGCGCCCATTGCAGACGTAACTATTGCAAAATCCTCCGCTGCACCACCAGCCATAATAGCAAGGCTACCCTCTTCGGCACCTTTAGTACCTCCAGACACCGGAGCATCCACATAATGCACTCCCAGCAGCCCCAAATCAGAGGCCGCAGCGCGGGCCTCTTCTGGCTTGATCGAGCCCATCTCAATCCAGACTGTTCCAGGGCTCAAAACAGCTCGCAAGTTAGGATCTTTTTGCACTAAATTCCCCGTTGGTCCATCCGAAAGCATCGAAATCACAATATCCGCACTCGTAACGGCATCGGCAGCAGTTAATGAGATTTTAGCACCAAAAGTAGATAGTGGTTCCGCCTTAGCTGCAGTACGGTTCCAAACAGTTGTATCCCAGCCGGCTTGGCAAAGGTTGCGGGCCATCGGCGCCCCCATCAAACCTGTGCCCAGCAGAGCAATTTTTTGTACTGACATAAATTTACAACCTCTTTCAAATTGCGACATTACTGCTTTCGACCATATAAAGTTAATATCCGTTTACGAAGAACGTAGGGCCGCCGCAAAGAAAAATCACATCTACCAGTAAGATAAAAGGGTGACACGATAATTTAGATATTTTCTTCACGTTGCGCCGCGTTACCCTAGAATTTTTTTGATTGGGCAGATAGTATGGGTGCAACTAATTGTATTTCGTAAAAGAAACATAGCGCCCCCCCCAAAAAATTAAAAAAGCTTTTATTAATATGCTGGACTGTTAAAATAAATATTTGTGTAATTGCATCGCCTGTCGCCAAAGATAGCTTAGATACTTTAAAAGGAACCGCCATGGCCAATCTTTTGAGAAAACCCACTGACACATCCAGGAAATGCCACGATATAACTGCAGAGAGTGCCAACTGGCGATATGTAGGGTTTGGCCTTTATAAGCTGCAGGCTGGCGAAACAGTGAAAGAACTCACGGATGACCTAGAGGTCATCTTGGTTTTGGTCGAGGGCAAAGCGATCGTTACTGCGGCCGGCCAAGATTTTGGGGAAATGGGCGAACGCATGTCGGTGTTTGAGCGCCTGGCACCACATTGCCTTTATGTGCCCAATGGTAAGACATGGGAGGCCACAGCCACTACAGCCTGCACCTTAGCCGTTTGTACAGCGCCTAGCAAAGGTAGCCACAAAGCGCAGCGCTTGGGACCAGAAGGCATCACGCTCACCCAACGCGGCAAAGGACAAAATACCCGTTTTATAAATAATATTGCCATGGAAGACCGCGACGTGGCCGAAAGCCTTCTGGTTACAGAGGTTTTTACGCCAGCGGGCAATTGGTCCAGCTACCCCAGCCATCGCCATGATGAAGACAACTACCCAAACATGACGTATCTCGAAGAGACTTACTACCACCGCCTGAACCCCTCCCAAGGGTTCGCGGTCCAACGCGTCTATACCGAAGATGGATCCTTGAATGAAACCATGTCAGTCGCGGATGGGGACGTAGTCTTAGTGCCCAAAGGCCACCACCCGTGTGCAGCACCTTATGGTTATGACCTCTATTACCTCAACGTCATGGCAGGCCCATTACGCAAATGGCGGTTTAAAAACGATCCTGCCCACGACTGGATAGCCCAACGAGATGCAGACGTCCCATCGCCCCCTTGACCGCCATAAATATAGCGTGAGATCAAAGTTTTATGTAGCTCAAGTATTTAGCTATGAAGCTACACATTGCTCCAAACTGTAGTTTTAGTCCAAATTAGGTTATTTATGCATCATTTTGTTACTTAATAAGTTAATAAATAACCCCTATCTTTGCCATACGAAATCTGGGCTCTGCTTTTGCAAACTCAGTTGATGCTGCCGGTATTTCAACGGCTGAAGCACTGCGGGAGCTAGGCTCAAATGCAGCCTATCGACACTCATTACATGCAGGTAATCGACCCCATGTCATCGGCTGTTACGTCTTGCAAATGGCACTACAAGGCAGAACCTAGAATGACTGCAAAGGAGACGAGAAGCCACATTCCGGATAAAGTTTGACACGAAAGCCAAAGATTGCGCATCGCTAAATGATCAGGGGATTGAAAAGCTTGAATGAGATAGTACGGGCCAGAAACTCTAAAACAAAAAGGGCTGTACTTCTCACAGAATACAGCCCCCTATCAAAATTTTTATGAGGCTTAACCCACCAGTTCTAAGCCAGAAAAGAAATACGCAATTTCTAATGCTGCTGTTTCTGGAGCGTCAGAGCCATGTACTGAATTTTCACCCATCGATTCTGCAAATTCAGCGCGGATAGTACCGGCTGCTGCATCAGACGGGTTCGTCGCTCCCATAACTTCGCGATTTTTTGCGATGGCACCTTCACCTTCCAAAACCTGAGCTATAATTGGAGCAGAGGCCATAAATTCACATAATTCACTAAAAAATGGACGTTCTTTGTGGACAGCATAAAATTCGCCTGCTTGTTCCAAGGTCAAATGAATTCGCTTTTGCGCAATAATACGTAGGCCAGCATCTTCAAATTTAGCATTAATCTTGCCGGTGAGGTTCCGTTTGGTAGCATCTGGTTTGATGATCGAGAATGTGCGTTCCAAAGCCATTTTGGTAGTCCTTTATGTATTAGGTTATCATGAATGATTGTCTAGCCGCGCGGTAGCATGGCAAAAGCGCGATGAAAAGGTATGATTGACGCGCGGCAAAAGCTAGGCCATGGGTGCGGCATGTTAAAAATCCAAGATATCACCTATGCCATCGACGGTCGTCGTTTGTTTGAAAACGCCAGCGCCACTATACCAACCGGCCATAAAGTTGGCTTTGTAGGCCCTAACGGGACCGGAAAAACCACGCTTTTTCGCATTATCAGAGGTGAGTTGGCCTTAGAGGGTGGCGAGATTGAGCTACCGCGTCGTTCAAAAATTGGAGGCGTAGCTCAGGAAGCACCTGCAACTGACCTGTCTTTGCTGGAAACAGTGCTCGCTGCTGACATCGAGCGGGCAAACCTTTTAGCAGACACCAGCGAAGATCCTAACCGAATTGCCGAAGTGCAGACACGACTTGCGGATATAGATGCCTGGTCTGCTGAAGGCCGCGCCTCAGCAATACTAAAAGGTCTTGGCTTTGATGATGCTGCTCAAAAGCGCCCCTGCGCAGATTTTTCAGGCGGTTGGCGAATGCGGGTTGCTTTGGCAGCCGTGTTATTCTCTGCACCAGATATTCTACTGTTGGATGAGCCTACCAACTATCTCGATTTGGAGGGTACTATTTGGCTGGAATCCTTCCTCGCGCGATATCCGCACACGGTTGTGGTAATTAGCCATGACCGTGATCTTCTAAACCGCGCCGTGGGTGGGATCCTACATCTTGAAAACAAGCAGCTAACTTTTTACCAAGGTAACTATGACACATTCGCTAAAACCCGCGCAGCCAAGCGGGCAGTGCAGGCCGCCGCTGCGAAAAAGCAAACAGCACAGCGCGACCATTTGCAAAGCTTTGTTGATCGCTTCAAAGCCAAAGCCTCCAAAGCCAAACAAGCGCAATCTCGGGTAAAGGCCCTTGAACGTATGGAGCTGATCACGCCACCTGAAGAGCAGGCAAAGCGGGTCTTCACGTTCCCACAGCCTGAAGAGCTTTCACCACCCATCGTGGCAATTGAAAACGGCGCTGTGGGCTACGGTGGGCCAGACATTCTATCCCAACTGGAATTGCGCATCGATCAAGACGACCGCATAGCCCTTTTGGGAAAAAACGGTGAGGGGAAATCAACCCTATCCAAATTAATATCAGACCGTCTTAAAACCTCCACAGGGCGACTTGTAACCCATAACAAGCTGCGCATTGGATATTTTGCGCAACATCAAGTAGATGAGCTACATCTTGACGAGACCCCACTGCAACACTTGCAATCGGAACGCCCTGATCACAGCCCTGCCCGTTTACGTGCCATGCTGGCAGGTTTTGGTCTTGGTCCAGATCAAGTGGACACAGTAGTTGGGCGCTTGTCAGGTGGTCAAAAAGCCCGGTTATCACTTTTACTCGCCACCTTGGACGCTCCACACCTGTTGATACTCGATGAGCCAACAAACCACCTTGATATTGAAAGTCGTGAAGCCCTAGTTCAAGCTTTAACTACATATTCGGGCGCCGTTATCTTGGTCAGCCACGACATGCACCTACTTTCCTTAGTTGCTGATCGCCTTTGGTTAGTTTCCGATGGCCGCGTTACCCCTTTTGAACAAGATTTGGCCGCCTACCGGGCCTTTCTATTGGGCGGGCCCACCCAGAAAAAATCGTCAGAAAAGCCAAAGATTAAAAAATTTGGTCGTGAGCACCTTATAGCAGCACGTAACGAAGTACGGCGTAGTGAAGAGCGCATTGAAAAAATCACAACTATGCATTCCAAGCTTCAGGAAAAACTGGCTGATCCTAAGCTCTATGAGGATCATAATGTTGTTGATCTGGCCGTATGGCAGAAAAAGTTCCATGAGGTGGAGACTGCTCTTCTGCGTGCAGAGAAACTTTGGCTCGCGGCAAGCAATACAGTGGAAAAACTAGAAAATGGCTAGCGTTATCGATTATGCGGCATTGTTTACAGCGTTTGCTACACTATTTGTAGTTATTGATCCGATCGGCTTGGCCCCTATATTTGTAGCATTAACCCAGGGTATGGCACCGCAAAAGCGCAAAGCTATCGCCCTGCGGGCCTGTGTAATAGCTTTTGTAATCTTGTCTTTATTTGGCCTAATGGGAGATTCTGTTTTAGGCTTTGCTGGCATTTCAATGCCCGCCTTCCAAATAGCTGGTGGAGTTTTACTATTTCTTACAGCTCTAGAAATGCTATTCGAACTGCGCGGCAAACGGCGCAGTGATAAGGGCGAAGACGACGACCGAGACCCATCAGTTTTCCCTCTAGGAATTCCTTTGATTGCCGGCCCTGGTGCTATTGCGTCAATTATTTTACTCACCAATGATGCGCGTGAAAATAGTTGGCAATTTGTGGGCGTTTTTGGCGCAATGTTTGCAGTTATTTTGGCAGTCGTAGCCCTGTTTATGATGGCAGGGGTAATAGAACGTGTTCTTGGGAAAATAGGCATTTTAGTGGTGAGCCGGCTTTTTGGTATGCTCTTGGCAGCGCTCGCGGTACAATTTATTTTGAATGGCCTTACCAATTTTGGTATTGCTATCAATTAATTTGCTCCCACCTTAAAGTTAAAGGAGATCTACTATGGCCGATGTAGTTGCTAGTTTTGGATATCTGGCCGTTCTCTTACTAGCGGTGGGCGGCTGGTGGATGGCAAGCAATCGGCCCTCGATCGGAAAAACACTTCAAATGGCCCTAGTTTGGGGCATGATCTTCATGGGGGGCATGGCAATATATGGTTTGTGGAATGATATCAGCAACGACTACTACTCTGCTCAAATTATAAGCAGTGACGGCGAAATCACTATACCGCGAGCAAGCGACGGCCATTATTATGTAAAAGCTAAAATCAATGGTGTTGATATCAGCTTTCTAGTTGATACCGGGGCCAGCGATCTAGTGCTCACACGTGAGGATGCTGAGAAGGTTGGAATTAACGTCGCAACTTTGCCGTTCTTAGGCAGTGCCAATACAGCAAATGGCACAGTACCCATAGCGTACACTCGCCTAGCCGAAGTCCGCCTCGGCTCCTACCTGGACAGCGCAGTTTCGGCATCTATTAGTGGTGGTGAGATGGTTAAAAGCTTGCTTGGTATGAGCTATTTAGGGCTGTATAATCGTATTGAAATTTTGAGTGACCGGTTGGTTTTATATCGCTGATAATGCGTGTGTTTGAAGCATCATTGGGCAATGCGATATTAACAGCATTTTCTTAAACACCTAACTACTAGTGTTGCCTTCTATATATCAGACAGCAGGTTTCTCGGCTTGAAGCTCCCAACTTCCGTTCGATTGGCTCCAATACTTGGCTGCGAGCCCAGCTTTGGTAAGAGATTTCCATTGACTACGGGCCGTTTGCATATCTGCGCTGTTGTCGTCTTGAAACACTATACACACCCGCTTGGCCTGAGCCACTTCATCCTCCGAAACAGGCGCGCCAGATATGCATATCAAACAGTCATGGGGAGGTATTTTTGCCTCAATAGACAGCAGGATTGGTTGTTCATCCGCTCCTACAGACCCAGCGAGACCATGAGGTAAAAATGAGTCATTGGAGCCTTGCCACAGTTTGTCGTCCAGTTTTTCTAATTGGTGTAGATCTTGGCCCCGGATTACCACCCTCCAACCGTGACTCAAGCACTTGCTAAGCAATGGCAGCAAAGCTTGGGACACGGTTTGGCGGGTCAGGTGGTAGAAATAGATCTCACCCACCCGGTGTATCCTCGCGCGATTCATAATGATCTGCTATCATCCGGTTTAGCGCGCGCACGCCCCAGCCTGTTGCACCTTTTGGAGAGAAAGCACTCTCGGCGGCAATTGATGCCACGCCAGCAATATCGAGATGCGCCCAGGGCATATCATTTTTAACAAAACGTTGCAAAAACTGGCCTGCAGTAATTGATCCCGCAGCCCGCGAACCTACGTTTTTCACATCCGCAATTCGGGATTTCAGAAATTTATCGTAGGCTGGTGCCAAGGGCATGCGCCATGCGCCTTCGCCCTCAGCGATGGCCGCGTTGATGAACTTCTTGCATAGGTTGTCGTTGTTAGAGAATACGCCTGCCATTTCATGGCCCAAGCTGACAATGATGGCGCCCGTCAAAGTAGCGAGGTTGATCATTCCAATCGGATTAAAGCGCTCCTGAGTATACCATAAAATATCGGCTAGAACGAGCCGGCCTTCTGCATCAGTGTTGATCACCTCGACTGTATCACCCTTCATAGATTTGACCACGTCACCCGGACGAACCGCATTACCTGATGGCATATTTTCGACCAGACCAACCACACCTACCACATTGGCCTTGGCTTTGCGCAGCGCCAAGGCTTTCATAGCTCCGGCCACCACACCGGCACCGCCCATGTCCATGGTCATATCTTCCATGCCCCCGACTGGTTTCAATGATATGCCGCCCGTATCAAACACCACGCCTTTGCCAACGAAGGCAAAAGGTGCTTCATCGCCTCCTCCATTCCATTGCATCACAACTACTTTGGACGGACTTTCAGAGCCTTGACCCACGCAAAGCAATGTACGCATCCCGAGTTTTTTCAGCTCAGGCTCATCCAAAACTTCAACCGTGATACCTAAGTTGGATAAAGCTGACAGCTGATTAGCAAAGGTTGTCGTAGTCAACACATTGGCAGGAGCATTGATCAAATCACGGGTGAAAAATACACCGTCCACCACCGCCAATTTAAGATCAATCTCAGTGGCTTGATTTTCAATCTTTTGCACCATAACCCGCACATCCAAAGGCTTGGGATTAATATTGGTTTTCTGATCAAGATATTCGTAGTTGCGCATCGACATACCTTCGACCAGATCCGCAATCCGCTTAAATTTGCCACTAACCAATAAGGTTTTCTCACAAGTTGCTGTTTTGGTTATTTCTACACCGCAGCTTCGGGTTTCAGAGATTGAGCTGTTAGGATTGATTTTAGCAATAGTTACAGATTTGGCCATCAAACCTGTAGGATAGGACAAAGAAAGAACCTTCCCCAAGGATAACTTTTCAAAAACTTCGGAACTTAAAAATCGATCAAGCGCACCATCCGTCACTTTATTAATAAAACTTGCAATCATATCCATTTTCCCATCATCGGGGACTAAGATAATAATTTGTCCATCACACTCTAACAGAAGATCAAAGTTTATTTCCATAACTGAAAATTTTGGAAGAGGTGTCATAGAAGTTCCTTTTCAAAAGTTGATGGACAAGGCCTAACCTGTGCATCAACTTTTGACCAGTTTCATGTTTCTGTTTTGGTCAAATTCCTTTAGCAGTGATACAAAGTTTAACCTGAGGGAATAATGACGCGTATCAACACATATATTCTAACCAGGTTGGTAGCGTTGTTTGGCTTCTTTGCTCTGGTGTTGGTGTTGATCTATTGGGTCAACCGCGCCGTACGGTTGTTTGATAGTTTGATCGCTGACGGCCAATCCGCAATAGTGTTTGTGGAATTTACCGCTCTTACCCTGCCTTGGATAATTTCCGTGATTGCACCCATCGCTGGTTTTGCGGCCGTTGTATATGTTATCAACCGCTTGACCTCAAATGGGGAGTTGGTGGTCTTGCAGGCAGCAGGTCTTTCTACCCGAGCAATTTCGAAACCCGTTTGGATATTTGCATTTGGCTTGGCAGCTTTGATCATGGTTTTAACCAATATCTTGGTTCCAATAAGCCAAGCTCAATTACATCAACGGCAATTGGAAGTATCTGAGAACCTAACTGCCCGGTTGCTAACTGAAGGTACTTTTTTAAACCCAAGCAATGATATAACGTTTTATTTACGCCAAATTACTGCCGATGGCGAATTAGAGGGTGTGTTTCTCAACGACACCTCCAACCCGCTTAATAGTTTAACGTATTCAGCCTCTAAGGCTTTTTTGGTTCGCTCTGATGATGGCCCGCGTTTGGTGTTGATAGATGGTCTTATCCAGAGCCTTAATTTGACCACAGATCGGCTGGCCGTTACCAAGTTCAATGACTTTGTGATCAATATCGGTCAAATCGTCAGCCCACGTTCTGCGGCCGGCAAACATATCGACCACTTCACAACCCATGAGCTTATCGATCATATCATGAACGGTACCACGCCTGGAGATACAACACGATTTGTAACCATATTTACATTACATCAACGCATCGCCGGGTCCTTATTGAGCATCTTTGCGGTACTAATTGGATATGCTGTTTTGGTCACAGCTAAGTTTAGTAGGTTTGGCCTATGGCGACCTGTTATCACAGCTATTTTTTGCTTAGTTATCTTGAATTTTGTCGAAGGACTGTGCCTAGATTACGTGCGCCGTACCGGGGACACTCTTTGGGTTGTATACATGCCGTTGCTCTGTGGGTTTTTATCTACTTGTTTAATTATTCTAAAATCCGATCGACCTTGGGTAACGACAAAGGAGTTGGAACAATGATCCTCCACCTTTACTTTGCTCGTCGGTTTAGTACGGCCTTCCTGTTCGTAACAGCGGCTTTCTCGGTTTTGATAGTGCTGCTTGATTTTATCGACCAGCTGAGGCGTTTTCGTGGAAATGATGTGCCCTTCGGAAACATTTTACATTTGGTCACACTCAACGTGCCGGCTACCCTTTACCAAATGCTGCCTCTGATTATGGTTTTGTGTAGTATAATGCTGTTTCTGAGTTTAGCGCGGAGTAGCGAATTAATTATCGCCAGGGCTGCTGGGCGCTCTGCGGTGCGCTCGTTAATCGGTCCATTGCTAACCGCGCTTGCAATTGGAATTTTTGCTGTATTGGTTCTCAACCCAATTGTTGCTGCCACACAAAAACAATATGAAATACTGTTTTCCAGCTTTTCTAGCAAACGCGTCAGTCCAGTATCTTTATCGGCCAGCGGCTTGTGGCTTAGGCAGGGCGATGGTGAGGCACAAACAGTGATCCATGCGCAACGCGCCAACCTTGACGGAACCCAACTGTTCGATGTGGCACTTTATGAGTTCAATCTTTCTGGCAAGGCTATGCGGCGGGTGTCAGCAGAAACGGCTACCTTAAGAGATGGCTATTGGGACCTTTTGAATGTAAAAGAATGGCAGCTCCAACTTGGCGGAAACCCCGAGGCCGATGCTAATCAAATGAATAAATATAAAATATCAACAGAGCTAACCAAGGAATATATCCATGACAGCTTTGGCACCCCTGCTTCTATTCCAATTTGGCAATTACCCATGTTTATAAAACAGTTGGAGAAAGCTGGATTTTCAGCGCGGCGCCATATCGTATGGTTTCATATGGAATTAGCATTGCCTTTATTTTTGGTTGCAATCGTGATGGTCGGCGCAGGCTTCACAATGCGCCAAGGGCGTCAAAATCGAACTAGTCTGATGGTGCTCATAGCAATCTTATTTGGGTTTGGGCTATATTTTCTACGTAATTTTGCGCAAATTCTTGGCGAAAACGGCCAACTACCAGAAATTTGGGCCGCCTGGATCCCGCCAATAGCGGCAATTAGCCTGTCACTTGCCTTTCTTTTGCACACGGAGGACGGATAAATGCGTCTGTTCCTCGCTATTATATTTTCATTGTGGAGTAGCCTCGCAGCTTGGGCCCAACCAACAGTTAATCTTATCGCAGACAGAATAGAAATCGCCCCTGATGGAGCTCTGATTGCAAGTGGGTCAGTAACCGTTTGGTACGGCGACACACGGATAACAGCAAGTAAAATTTACTATACCAGTAAAGATGAAAAATTAGAAATTAAGGGGCCCATACGCCTAACTAACGGATCGAAAACTGTAATTTTAGCTGACCAGGCAACCCTAGCCCAAGACTTGAGTCGGGGTATCATCAAAAGCGCACAAATTATACTAAGCCAGAAAGTACAAATAATATCCACACAGATTTCACGCGTGAACAGCAGATACTCCCAAGCCTATAATGTGGCTACGACCTCATGCTTTATATGCAGAGGCGAAGTCCCACTTTGGCAGATCAGAGCAAAACGTATTGTTCACGATAGTTTGGAAAAACAACTTTACTTTGATCAAGCGCAACTACGACTTTGGGATGTTCCTGTGTTCTTCTTTCCGTACTTACGTTTGCCAGATCCATCCTTGAAGCGAGCAACTGGTTTTTTGGTCCCACAACTTAGCACATCAACTACCCTTGGCGCAGCGATTCGAATACCATATTTTTTAAAACTTGCCGCTAACAAAGATCTTACATTAAGCCCAGTTTTGTCCCCCAGAACCGATACTTTAAACTATAGATATCGCCAAGCCTATCAGGTTGGAAATCTAAAATTAGAAGGCGCGCTATCATCTGACACACTTTTACCTGGCAGGAGCCGTGGGTACTTACTGGGGAACGCAGATTTTGAACTCAGCCGCGGTTATATGCTGGGTATGCAACTCCAGATGATAAGCGATCCCTCGTACATGTTTGAGTATGACGTGTCCGAACTTGACCGACTGGAATCTAACATCACCCTAAACCGCACTCAGCGGCTTGAAAATTCTGAGCTACGGCTTTCAAATTACCGATCGCTGCGCGATAGCGAAAACAATGCTACACAGCCAACTGTAGTAACAGAAGGTATTGTCCAACGCCGTCTTTATCCACGGTCAATCGGTGGAGCCCTCAACCTCGAGACAAGCTTTCTCGCAAGCTACCGATATTCCGATCAAGACGTCGATGGACATGACACCGCCCGCCTATCTTTTATTACTGACTGGCACCGTGACTGGACATACCAAAATGGCATTGTCCTAGATCTCGAAACCGAACTTGAAGCATCACAATATGTTGTACGCCAAAATCAAACCGTAAACCCAAACATCACGCGCATCAGCGCAGCCCCCGCTATTGGGCTCAGATGGCCACTTTCACGCAGCCTCCAGGACGGCGGCGCCCAACTACTTGAACCGCGCATTCAACTGGTGGGACTAAAAAGTTTTTCCGAAAAACTACCTAATCAAGACAGCACAAGAGTAGAATTTGACGAAGGTAACCTTTTTCGCTTCAATCGTAGCCCAGGGTTTGATCAAACTGAAACTGGGACACGTCTAAATGTTGGAGTAAGTGGTGCACGAACCTATAAGAACGGTACAAACACCGGTTGGGAAGTTGGCCGCGTATACAGAGAAAAAAATATTGCAATATTCTCTAAGTCATCTGGTTTGTCAGGCTCAGTTTCTGACTGGTTGGTAGTCGGCTCCTTTGGGACCACATCAGGCATTAAGCTAATTGCACGAGCTTTGTTGAAAGACGCAGGCGATGTGAAAAAAACTGAAGCTCGCTTTGTATGGCAAAACGCAAAGCATAAAATAGCAGCAAGTCATGTTGGGCTTAGTGCTGATATAATAGAAGATCGCACCACATCATCGAGCTCATTGGCCTTAAATTGGCAATATAGTTTTATGACCAACTGGCAATCAAGTTCAGAATTTCAGCTTGATTCTGCTGTTGGAAGGCTTTCAAAACTTAACATGGGCCTTAGATACATAAACGAATGTGTGAAAGTTGACTTTTCGGCCTCGCGTCGTTTCTCGACTTCAGCTATATTAACAAACAAAACAGAATTCGGTTTGACCATAGGACTATTGGGTTTTTCCTCTGGGGCCCTGAAAACAACAAAAAACCGCCAATGCGGCACATCATGAAACGAGGTTCTAGATGGCTAAATTAAACCTGCAAAAATGCATAGCAGCTCTTGTTCTAGCATACAGTGTCGGCAGTCCTGCAATGTCGCAAAGCTTATTTGATCCCGTCATCTCCGTTGACCACGCAGCCATAACAAAATACGAACTTGAGCAGCGCGTTCGTCTTTTTGAGATACTCCAACGTTCAAACAATGTTGAAGACGAGGCTCGCAAAAGTCTCATTGAAGATCGCTTAAAAACAGCAGCTACGCGTCGGGCAGACATCCAACTCACCCCAGAGGCTCTGATGCAGGGGATGTCTAATTTTGCAAGAAATGCAAATCGTAATCTCAACCAACTTTTAGACGATCTTTCTCAAGATGGTGTCGATGAACAAACGTTTCGCGATTATGTTAAGGTTGGCATCACTTGGAGCCAGTTGATTCGCGGGCGATTTGCATCTCGTGCCAACCCTACCGAAGCCGAAATCGACCGCGCTTTAGCCTCTACAGGAAAACAAGGTGGTATTCAGGTTTTGCTAACAGAGATTGTGTTACCGGCATCACCAGATCAAATTGCAGCAGCCCGAAAAACAGCAAATCGCCTAACACGTATCAAGTCCTCAACTATATTTTCGGAGCAAGCCCGACTTTTATCAGCAGCAAAATCAAGAGAAAATGGCGGAAAATTGGAATGGGTAAACCTCAATGATTTACCAGCAGGTTTAAGACCAATCATATCCGGCCTCCGCCCAGGGCAAATAACAAAACCACTAGAAATTCCAAACGCAATTATACTATTTCAACTGCTCGATGTAGCAGAAACTGCGTTCAACCTACCCAAGATTGCAGTAATTGAGTACGCTCAACTTACCGGCCCAGAATCAGCCGTCATATCCGTGAGTACAAGGTCCGATACCTGTGACGACCTTTATGGCTTGGTCAAAACTGATGCTGCCTTAACTTTGACTATTCAATCTCACCCGCAAGATCAAATAACACGAGCAATTGCACTACGTTTGAATGGCTTGGACAAAAACGAACAAAGTATACTGCCAACCACAGAGCCCAAACAGGCTGATATGATCATGTTATGCGCTCGAATTTATTCAGTGCTTGAAGATGTATCTCGTAACCAAGTAGCTGACAACTTACGTTCTGGTCGCCTCACAAGTTTGGCCGATGGTTATCTAGCTGAATTACGTTCAAACTCAGATATAACTTACCATTGATGATACAGCCCCCCCTTGCTGTCACCTGCGGCGACCCTTCAGGCATTGGGCTTGAAGTTTTTTTTGCTGCTCATAAACAGATCGGTCATGACATTCCTATGGTGTTATTTGCTGATAGAAAACACTTGCCAAATAACGTAAATATGACCCCCTGGTCTCCGAATCTAACTAAGGATTTTGAGAGTAGTGTAGTTCTTTATCAGATTGATTTTGCCAATCCGGTTGTACCGGGCAAAGCTGATCCACAAAACGCCGCTGGAGTTATCCGAGCTATTGAATGTGCAGTTGATTGTGCCCTCGAAGGTAAGGTAGCGGGCCTATGTACTGCGCCAATTAACAAAGCAAATCTCAAAGTTGGCGCAAATTTCAAGTTTCCTGGGCATACTGAGTATTTGGCCCATCTCTGCGGTGTTGAAACAGCTATTATGATGCTGACCAGCCCAACCCTAAGCGTTGTACCGCTTACAGTCCATATTCCGATAAGTGATGTGCCACGGGCCATCACTCGAACGCTGTTTCATAAAACAGCTCATATCATCCATAATAGTTTACAAAAGGACTTTGGAATACAAAACCCACGAATCTCAGTGGCTGGTCTAAATCCACATGCCAGCGAAGGCGGTAATATAGGCCGAGACGACATTGACAATGTTGTACCTTGGATTGCTGAATTACAGGCTCAGGGCCTGTCCATCACTGGGCCCAATTCCGCTGATACCATGTTTCATGATGTAGCTAGATTAAGGTACGATGTTGCACTTTGCATGTACCATGACCAAGCACTTATACCAATTAAAACATTGGATTTTTCTGGGGGTGTGAACGTCACACTTGGTTTGCCCATCGTACGCACTTCCCCAGACCACGGTACTGCTTTGGACATTGCCGGCAAAGGTAGTGCAGACCCAACTTCAATGATCCAAGCAATCCGGACTGCTGATAATATGATTAAGGCCCGTAAAGATGCAAATTGATCAATTACCAGCTCTGCGTGACGTGATTAGTGACCATTCCCTGAATGCCAAAAAGTCAATGGGCCAAAACTTTCTACTAGATCTAAATCTTACTTCAAAAATAGCACGCCTGGCCGGGGACTTAGAGAGTCATGATATTTTAGAAGTCGGGCCCGGCCCCGGGGGATTGACCCGTGGACTTTTGGCCGCTGGCGCGCGGCGGGTTGTAGCGCTAGAGAAAGACTCACGTTGTATTCCAGCGCTTAATGACATTGCTAGAGCTTATCCAGGCCAGCTAGATATTTTCAATGCCGATGCTCTTAATTTTGATATAAGCACCCATTTAAAGGCCCCCATCCGAATTGTGGCAAACCTACCCTATAATATTGGCACTGAGCTGTTGATCCGTTGGCTAACACCCAAGGAGTGGCCACCGTTTTGGGACACATTAACCTTAATGTTTCAAAAAGAAGTGGCCGAACGGATCATCGCTACACCGAGATCCAAAGCCTATGGCAGGCTTGCTATATTAGCTCAGTGGAAAACTGACCCAAAAATTGTTATGGAGTTGCCTCCCGAAGCCTTCACACCAGCACCAAAAGTGTATTCTTCTGTAGTGCATTTTGATGCTTTATTAGAACCACGATTTCCAGCACCAGCTGGTCTATTTTCCTCAACAGTTGCAATGGCTTTTAATCAACGCCGTAAAATGCTGCGTTCAAGCCTGAAATCAGCCTCACCAGAAATAGAAACAGTTTTGCGCGACGCAGGGCTTGAGCCCACGGCACGGGCCGAAGAAATATCACTCGAAGGCTTTTGTGCTTTAGCCCGGCGCTTGGCCAAATAATTAATCTTTTCTCACAGGCCCTTGTTCCACTAGGGGTTCTGCTACTTCGGCAACCGGCTTAGCTGGCCTGCGCCTTACACGTGATTTTGGGCGGTCCTCTGGTTGAGGTTTAACATTCTCTGGATTTTGCGCCAGTTCAGTTGGGGATGGAGGCGATAAATTAGACTGCTGCGCATCTGAAAAATCTGTTATAGTAAAAGCGGAATCCACAGGCTGTTTATCGTGATCCACACGCTCAGAACGATTATTTAGGTCAGGGCGCTCATTGCGTTCTTGGTCACGTTGCGCTTGTTTTTCACGATTTTCTCGATCTTGTTGCTCGCGGCGGGCATCAATTTCACGTTGGGCCTCTGCCTGCAGGCGCATATAATGCTCAGCGTGTTGTTGAAAATTCTCGGCAGCGACCCGGTCACCAGACAATTGGCAGTCACGGGTTAATTGCTGGTATTTTTCAATAATTTGTTGCGGCGTACCACGCACTTTTCCCTCGGGACCAGAGCTGTCAAAAACACGGTTCATAACATTTGTTACCGACCGGTTGTTATTGTTATTGTTATTGTTTCGATTATTCTTCGAACGAGGACGCGGTTTTGAAGATCTCATGTGATGAAAAAGCCTATTTGGCGACGGACCGATCAAGCAAAAACTGCAATGGGTCATGTTTGGGTTAAGTGCCGTACATGGTTCCTCATGTTATCGACGCCTTATACAAATCATGCTCGACGCAAATCAGCAAGTGAAAAATACAAAAGTCTTGTATTATTTAAGTATAAAGCTTCGAAGTTCGGCATGCAACAACTCTAGGGTGATGATTTAAATCACTCAATATAACAATATCACAAAACTTCTGCTGTGCCAAAATTTTTAAAACAGCGTCTCCTTGGTCAAATCCGATTTCAAAAATAAGTCGCCCATTTGGGGTTAAAAAGTTATGCGCTTGCTTCGCAATATTTCGATAGTGACTTAAACCATCAACGTGATCCGTCAGGGCCAACTCTGGTTCATGCAACACTTCTGCCGAAAGGGCTGCCATGGCGTTTGGGTGAATGTAGGGTGGATTTGAAACAATCAGATCAAACTTAGTGGTTGGGACTTCTGAAAACCAATTAGACACCAAAAGTTCAACGCGTGTACTGAGTTGCATTTTTTGTGCATTGAGCTTTGCTACAGCGATTGCTTTGGCTGATTGGTCCACACCAATCCCTTGCGCCAATGGTCGTTTAGCCAGTAGAGATAATAAAATACAGCCTGATCCGGTACCTAAATCCAGCACGGCT
>Ga0115004_10001405_pt1 | contig 19726 bp, 17 predicted proteins | sample ArcticOcean_MG_C_10_FD_88737 | JGI IMG/M metagenome (GOLD analysis project Ga0115004, IMG submission 88737) | Marine microbial communities from western Arctic Ocean - ArcticOcean_MG_CB11_90 | ecosystem: Environmental > Aquatic > Marine > Oceanic | place: Arctic Ocean: Canada Basin | collected... | reverse complement strand
TCTTCTCGAGATCCTCGCATGCCCTCAAGATAAGGGCGCGCTCTACTACCTCGAAGCAGAATCCATCCTCTACAACCCTCGCCTGCAGCGCAGCTACGCAATCCGCGATGACATCCCGGTGATGCTCATTGACGAATCGACAACTGTCGACGCTGCGGAGCACGGTCGACTTATGGGTGTCATCAGCGATGCGGGCGTCGCTCCGACGTTTAGCTGACCCCATTCAGTCAGGGCGCTTCAGTCAGGGCGCTTCAGTCAGGGCGCTTCAGTCAGGGCGCTTCAGCCAGGGCGCTGGCATCGGCAAGAGAGCGTTCAAACACTCGAGTAAGTCCAGACGCTGTCGCTGACTCAAAATGAACGCGTTCTCTCCCAGCATTGGCCAGATGAACTCACCTTTTATGACGAGTGGATTACGATGATTCAAATGAGTTCGAAGAAGTGGTTCCGACGTACTTTGGGTGTTGCGCTCGCCTGTGCGAGCGTGGTGTCTGTTGCTGCGGTCGGAGGCCCGTCGGGCGGTGTTGTGTCGGCGACAACATCGATCGATGCGGGTGGCGAGTTTCATCCGCTCACTCCAACGCGCATTCTGGACACGCGCCCTGGCGCCTACAGCATCAACGACATTGCGCCGCAGGGTCCGAAGTCGGCTGGTTTCGGGCCGGGCACCAACATTGCTGACGGCGAGTTTAATTTCAATCCGCTAGGGCTCGGGGATCTCCCTGAGAATGCCACCGACATTTTGGCGATCGTGGCGACCATTTCGGTTGTCGGCCCCACCCGGAGCGGCTACCTGGCCGTGTACCCGAAGGGCTTCGAGTTCGGTGGCCCTGACGGCAAAGGCGAAGTTTCCGCGCTGATCACGTATGCACCAGATCAGGTTGTGCCGAACCTTGCAATCGTGGGGATCGGGGAGGACGACTCAATCACCTTCAACCTGTATATGGACGGAGCTGGTACCGCCAACGTGCTCGTCGATGTCGTCGGCTTCATTTCGACCTCGCAGTACGGCACCGCTGGTTCACGCCTTGAGATCGTCAACCCGGGTCGAATTCTCGATACCCGTACGTCTCCGAACCCTCGAAATGGCAGCTTCGGTGCTGATGACAGCATGGAACTGCAGATCCGTGGCGTCGATGCCGTTGCGCCAAAGGTCACCGACATCGTGCCGAACGATGCCTCGATCACGGCGGTCATGGTCAACCTTGCGCTGGTCAACAACAAGCCGGGCAGCAAGGACACCTTTTTGTCGGCCACTCCAACGGCGCTCGGCCCCAATGACAAGGCAACGGCAAGCTCGTTTGCCCACGCCGGCGACATTAAGGCGAACATGGCAATCGTGCCGATCGGCCCAGATGGCAGGGTGCACTTTTACAACCACGAGGGTGACGTGGACCTCGTTGTCGACGTCCTCGGCTACTTCAAGTCTGGTGGCGATGTTTCGACCAACAGCGGCCGTGTCGTCCCGTTGGAGGCTCCGTTCCGAGCGTTCGACACTCGCCTCGGCGAGTTCGGCGATGCACCGTTGCAGCACGGCAGCACAGAGCAGTGGAGTTTTGAGAACTTTGCTGAATCAGTCACGCTGAACCCGGGTGCAGCAAATGAGCAGTCGAACCCGAAGCAGCAGGGGTTCATTGGTGATCTCTTCGCCGTTGGCCTCCAGAAGCTCTACCCGGAAGACTCTGATCAGTCAGGTTCATTCCTGCAGTTGGTGCCTGGTGGACTCCCGAGTAATCCTTTGTCGGCCAACATCAATTTCGGTGTCGGCGAAGTAGTGCCGAATATGTCGCTCGTCAAGTTTGGCGAGAGCGAGCGTCAGGACGGCACTGGCACCGACAAGTACGTCGTCGAAGCGTTCAACGCATACGGATCGGTCGACTACGTCCTTGACGTCTACGCCATCGTTCTCGGAGACTGAGCACAGTTCTCGGAGACTGAGCACAGTTCTCCGAGACTGAGCAACCGATGCTGGCGGCTTGATCGCCGCAACGGAGACTCGGCTTGATCGCCGCAACGGAGACTCGGCTTGATCGCCGCAACGGAGACTCGGCTTGACCGGCCGCAACCGCTTGGTTGCCGCCGGTAGGCTTTGGGCACCGAATCACCGGGCTGATTCGATCGGTGCCTGAAGGCCCCGGCCCGGTTCGAAGAGCCACACGCCAACCGGTGCGTGGCATTGCGAAACCATGCCTCCTAAGGGGATCCGTAATGACTGACACCGCGCTCTCGCGCCTCGCAGAGACCAAAGACTTCCGCGTCGCCGACCTTGAACTCGCGCCCTTCGGCCGCAAAGAGATGATCCTCGCCGAGCACGAGATGCCCGGTCTGATGGCGACCCGCAAAGAGTTTGGCGAATCGAAGCCGCTTGCTGGCTGCCGTATTTCTGGCTCGCTGCACATGACGATCCAGACCGCCGTTCTCATCGAGACGCTCACCGCACTCGGTGCCGAGGTCCGCTGGGCCAGTTGCAACATTTTCTCGTCGCAGGACCATGCAGCAGCGGCAACTGTTGTTGGCCCTCATGGCACCATCGACAATCCGCAAGGCGTGCCTGTCTTTGCCTGGAAGGGCGAGACACTGGAGGAGTACTGGTGGTGCACCGACCAGATGATGACATGGCCTGACGGCCCGAACGGTGAGGTCTACGACGGCCCGAACATGATTCTCGACGATGGTGGTGACGCCACAATGCTGCTGCACAAGGGCGTCGAGTTCGAAAAAGCCGGCGCAGTGCCCGATCCGACCGAGGCACCCAACGCCGAATTCGCCATCGTTCTCGGCCTGCTCCAGCAGTCGCTGAAAACCGACCCGGGCAAGTGGACCCGTATGGCTGCTGGCATCAAGGGCGTCACCGAAGAGACCACCACGGGCGTCAAGCGTCTCTACAAAATGATGGAAGACGGCGAGCTGCTGTTCCCGGCCATCAACGTGAACGACTCGGTCACCAAGTCGAAGTTCGACAACCTGTACGGCTGCCGCCACAGCCTCGTTGACTCAATATCGCGCGCTACCGACGTCATGATTGGCGGCAAAACCGCACTCGTCCTCGGTTACGGCGACGTTGGCAAGGGTTGCGTTCAGTCGCTGCAGGGTCAGGGAGCTCGCGTCATCGTCACCGAGATCGACCCGATCAACGCGCTGCAGGCGGCTATGGAAGGTCTGCAGGTCATGCCGCTCGAAGACTGCGTTGGAGACATTGACATCTTCGTCACAGCGTCAGGCAACTTCGACCTGATCAACATCGAGGCGATGAAGAAGATGAAGCACAACGCCATCGTCTGCAACATTGGGCACTTCGACAACGAGATTGATATGGCAGGCCTCGCCCGCTCAGGCGCCGTTCGTGACGAACTCAAGCCCGGCACCGACGTCTGGAAGTTCGAAGACGGCAAGCAAATCATCATCCTCGCGGAGGGTCGTCTCGTGAACCTCGGTTGCGCTACTGGCCATCCGAGCTTCGTGATGTCGTGCTCGTTCACCAACCAGGTGCTCGCACAGATGGAGCTGTTTAACAAGACCGAGCACTACCCGCTCGGTGTCTACGTGCTCCCGAAGCATCTCGACGAAAAGGTTGCGCGTCTCCACCTCGACGCCCTCGGCGTGAAGCTGACACAGCTCACCGACGAGCAGGCCGAGTACCTCGACATGGACCCGTCGGGGCCGTTCAAGCCCGAGACGTACCGCTACTGAACAGGCATTCGGCAGCCTGACACTCAGCAGCCTGACTGGCGATGGGCCCCAACGATGTTGGGGCCCATCGTCGCGTCCGGGGGCAGACTCGATGTCAATTGACATACTGTCGACATCAGTACTGACATTTCTTTTAAGTTGTCGTTTGAGCTGATGAAACGCAACTCGAAGGCTGCAACCAACTGGTTGCCTACTGAGCCCGACGGCGGTCGACAGCGCCGCAAGGGCTTGGCGCAACGTCCAGCCTGAGCGCTTTTACGCCGGTGCGGGTGCCGCGATGTGCTGCATTGTGAGACGCGGCAAGAAAATTTGGACGAGAGGGCCAATACCGAAGGTGAACGCAGCGGTGCCGATGCCGATGGAGCCGCCCAGGGCAATGCCGACGGCGAGCACGATGAGTTCGACCGAGGTGCGGGCGGTGCGAGTCGAGATCGAATAGGGGCCGATCGAACGCTTTGAGAGCCCGGTCATCAAGCCGTCGCGTGGGCCCGGCCCGAGCCCGGCACCGATGTAGAAGCCAGAACCGATAGCGATCACGACAATCCCGCCGATCATCAATACCAGACGGGGGATGACGAGGTCGGTGCCCGGCATCAACGGAAGGGTGAGGTCTACGACAAGGCCGATTTCGACAGCGTTGAGAATCGTCCCAAGGCCAGGACGCTCGCGAAGCGGAATCCAGAGCAGGAGCAGCGCGATGCCCGTGATGATGATGACCTGACCCGTTCCGATGCCGGTCAACTCGCTCACGCCGGTGTGGAAGACATCCCAGGGGGCTGCACCAAGTTCAGCATCGAGGATCATCGAGATACCGAGGCCGAACAGGAACAGGCCAAAAACGCACCGAGTGAGGCGTTCAGGAAACCGATCCCGAGGAATCAGAGGCACGACGCGACGAGTCGAAGCAGGACCGGACATTCGCTGGACCGTAGCGATCATCGCTGGTCTCGGCGCGCTCGAATCCGGATGAGCATGGTGGTGGCGGCACCGGCCGACTGGCCTGGGGGTCAAAGCGAGGCGCCAGCTACGCTGGTGTCGATGGCGAAGCACGGCATCTCACCTGCGGGTTTGCACGGAGGTGATGCGGCGGCGGTCGCTGAAAGCCTTGGCCTCGACCCGGCATCGATGCTCGACCTGTCACAGAATCTGAACCCGTTCGCCCCCGATGTCGAGCAGTTGGTGAGGGAGCACGCCGTGGCCGTTCGTTGCTATCCGTCGACTGATGCAGCTCATCGATTGTTGGCGGAGGCGTTGGACGTGGATGTCAATCGGCTCCGCCTGACGAATGGTGGGAGTGAGGCGATTGCGCTCGTTGCACGCGAAATCGGAGGTGGTGTCGCACGCGAACCCGAGTTTTCGCTCTACCCGCGTGGCCGGGATGGGCCGGTCTGGCGGAGTGACCCTCACAGCCCAGGCGGGAGTCTTGCCGGAGCTGAAGTTCATGCTGATGTTTGGGACGAGGCGTTCTATCCGTTGGCGACTGGACGGTGGTCAGCAGCCCGACCTGGTGTCACCGTTGGCTCGTTGACAAAGACGTTTGCCTGTCCTGGCTTGCGGCTTGGGTATGTCATTGCTGACGATGCCGAACGGATGACGCAGAACCAACAGAAGTGGCCGATTGGCTCGTTGGCGCTTGCGGTCCTGCCTGAGTTGCTTCGCCAGGCCGACCTCATTGGATGGCATGTACGGATTGCTCAACAGCGAGCAACGCTGGCGGCGCTGCTTGAGGCGTACGGATGGCCGGTTCGCGCGGCTGATGCTCCGTGGGTGTTGGTGGAGGCGGACGATTTACGCACGCGACTCGCTCCATTGGGCATCGTGGTTCGCGACTGCGCCAGTTTTGGAATGCACGGCACCTTCCGAATCGCGGTGCCCAACGATGACGGTCTCGAGGCCGTGGCGCTCGCGCTGGAACGGCTGGCCCACGAATGAGCTTGTTGCAACCAATCGTTCCAGAGCTCGCCACGTTTTCTGATGGCCAGCGTTGCCTGCTGTGGCGCTGTGAGTCGCAGCGCCATCAGCTGTCGTGCGCGCCGGTGGGCGGGGGGCTGAGCGTGGTCGATTGGGTTGTCAACCTTGAGGTCGATGGTCAGTATGCGCGACATGATCTTGCGGTCCACGCCGCTGAGGTATCAAGCCACCTCGGGCTCGCTGGGCAGGGTGTGACGATGCTCACCGCAGCCGATGTCGGTGCAGTGGTATCGGCGGCCGAGCAAGGCGTTCGAGTTGACGTCACGGTTGGCATTTCGACACCAACCTGGGCAGCCGCTGAAAGCTTTGACGAAGGCAACGTCGGGCCCGGCACGATCAACATCGTCGTGCAGTTGCCGATATCACTGACGGCTGCTGCGGCGGTGAACGTTGTGATTACGGCGACCGAAGCAAAGTCACAGGCGTTGATTGAGCACGGGGTTGCTGGCACGGGGACGGCCACCGACGCAGTCGTGGTGCTGTGGCCCGAAGGAGTGGAAAATTCGGAGCCGATCCAATTCGGCGGTCCACGGTCGCAATGGGGCGGCAGCGTTGCCAGGGTTGTCCATGCCGCCGTTGGGCGAGGGATTCAAGATTGGAGAAAGCGATGAGCGTCGGGGGAGTGCTCCGACGGAGGGCGACGTGGATTGCGGCGGGGTTGATCGCTGATCGATTCGTGCCGGAACTACCGAACCGCTGGCACCCGGTGGCGTGGTTCGGGTCGTTCATGGGTCTCGTCGAGCGAACGATCTGGTCGGATCGTCGATCTGCTGGGACGGCGTATGCGCTGATTGGGACGATGGTCGGTCTCGGAGCAGGCCGACTTATTCGGAACCCGACAGTCGCCGTTGGCATTGCTTGCGCAGGGCCGGAACTTCGGCGTCTGGGCGGTGAAATCGAAGCTGTCGCGCGGGTCGATGGGGTCGATGCTGGCCGTGTGGCGCTTGGCGGCTTAGTCGGGCGCGACACGTCGCAACTCGACGAGGCCGGGATCGCTGCGGCGGTTGTCGAATCCGTGGCGGAGAATACCGTCGATGCCGTGGTCGCGCCGGTGTTCTGGGGCTTAGTCGGCGGAGCACCCGGTGCGCTTGCGTATCGGGCAATCAACACAATGGATGCAATGGTGGGACGTCGCAACGATCGTTACGAGCGTTTCGGAAAGGTCGCGGCACGTCTTGATGATGTTGCGAACTTTGTGCCGGCTCGCCTGTTTGGCCTGGCGGTGCTGGTCGTTCGCCCTGGCCGAGCAAGTCAGGTCCTCGCTCTTGTCCGCAGGGACGCGGCGGCGCACCCCTCGCCGAACGCCGGCGTGGCGGAGACGTCGGCCGCTGCAGCGCTCGGTATCGAGCTGGGTGGACCGCTTTGTTACGGGCAGGTCAGCGAGGATCGGCCCCGGCTAGGGAGTGGGCCGCGGCCATCGTTGACTGACGTTCAGCGGATGAACGCCCTGTCGAATCAGGTCGAGCTCCTCGTTACCGGGGTCCTGGTCGCCGGGAGTCTCGTCGGCTGTGTCTTTATCAGCCGTGTCCCTGCGGCGGCTGTATTGGCCGCAGGCACCCCGGGCGTCTCTTTGCACGCTCCGCTTTGCTGAACTCTGTGACACCGCATCGTCATGCTGGGTCACATGATGTTCGAAACACGTTGCGCCGGCTGTGAGCGACCGGGCGCTGCCATCTGCACTACCTGTCGCATTGCACTCGTTGGTCGGCTGCCGCAAACGCAAGAGCATGGGGTCATTGCCGCAGTTCCCTTCGCCGGACGGGCGCGTGATGTGGTGCTGTCGTTGAAGTACCGCAACCGGCGTCAGGTCGCGCGGCATCTCGGCAGTCTGCTGGTCAATCGACTGGTCGAAAGCGGGCGGTACGCCAATCTCGAGTCGGTGACCTGGGCCCCGACGAGTGCGAAGCGCCGCCGTCACCGCGGGTTCGATCAAGGTGAGGAAATAGCACGCACTGTCGCACGGCAACTCGGACTGCCCTGCCGCCGTCTGCTTGATCGGCGCGGCGTATCAGTGACTCAGACCGGGCGGACCCGGGCTGAGCGGCTCGATGCGCCCGAATTCGCAGCCCGTCCCGATGTCGCTGGCACGTCGGTGCTCGTGGTCGACGACGTCGTCACGACCGGCGCAACGCTGCACGCAGCACGCGACGCTCTGCTGCAGCAGGGAGCACGCGATGTCGTCCTCGCAGCCGTTGCGTCGACGCCGAGTAGTTCCGCGAGCTGCGACAAGGTGCTGCGGTTCCGTCAACTCACTGCGGCCTGAGCCCGTTCGTGCGGCGCCACTGGAACGCCTGCCACGGTGGCGTTGGTGCCACTTGGTGGCACCAATCCCGCCGATAGCATCTCTTCTACATGGGCATTCTCGATCGTATCCTCCGCGCCGGTGAAGGCAAAAAGCTGAAGGCACTCCAGGGTATTGTCCCGGAGATCAACGCTTTTGAAGTCGAAATATCGGCTCTCACTGATGATCAGCTCACCGGCAAGACTGCCGAATTCCGTCAGCGCCTCGCCAACGGTGAAGAACTTGACGACATGCTCGTCGAATCGTTTGCCGTCACGCGCGAAGCCGCTGTCCGTGTGCTCGGGCAACGCCACTTCGATGTCCAGATGATGGGTGGCGCTGCGCTGCACTTTGGCTGGGTCGCGGAGATGAAGACGGGTGAGGGTAAAACCCTCACATCGACCGGTCCAATGTACTTGAACGCGCTCGCTGAGAAAGGCGTTCACCTGGTCACCGTGAATGATTACCTCGCTCAGTACCAGTCCGAGTTGATGGGCCGTGTCTACCGGTTCATGGGTATGGACGTCGGCCTGATCCTGCCGGGACGCAACGCCACGCCCGCCGAGAAGCGGGCGGCGTATGCCGCCGATGTCACTTACGGCACCAACAACGAACTGGGCTTCGACTACTTGCGCGACAACATGGCGCCAACGAACGAAGCCAAGACCCAACAGCGCGGTCACAACTTCTGCATCGTCGATGAAGTTGACTCGATTCTCATCGACGAGGCACGCACTCCGCTGATTATCTCCGGGCGCGTCGCCGATGCTGCGAAGCTCTACTACCGCTTCGCATCGATCGTTCGCTCACTGAAGCGCGACGAGGACTACGAGTACGAAGAAGACAAGCGCATCGTCGTGCCGACCGAGCAGGGCATCGAGACAGTCGAAGCGGCGCTTGGCGTCGACAACCTCTACGACGACGTGCAGGCCAACTTCGTGCATCAGTTCACTGTGGCGCTCAAAGCTAAAGAGGTTTACAAGCGCGACAAGGATTATATCGTGCAGGGCGGCGAGGTCAAGATTGTCGACGAGTTCACGGGTCGCATACTCGAAGGTCGTCGCTGGTCCGAAGGCATCCACCAGGCCGTGGAGGCCAAAGAGGGCGTGAAGATTAAGGAAGAGAACCAGACGCTCGCCACGATCACGCTGCAGAACTATTACCGGCTCTACGACAAGCTCGCCGGCATGACCGGCACGGCCCAAACTGAGGCTGCCGAACTGATGGGCACCTACGAGCTCGCCGTGGTCCCGATTCCGACGAACATGCCGATTGTGCGTCTCGACGAGGCCGACTTGATCTACAAGACTGAAGAAGCCAAGTTCAACGCGATCATCGACGACATCGAAGCGCGCCATGCCAAGGGCCAGCCGGTCTTGGTCGGTACGGCCAGCGTGGGCCGTTCCGAGCATCTTGGTCGCTTGCTTGAACAACGCCACATCCCGCGTGAAGTTTTGAACGCCAAGCAGCACACTCGCGAGGCCGACATCGTCACGCAGGCTGGCCGCAAAAATGCCGTGACGGTCGCCACGAATATGGCTGGTCGCGGTGTCGATATTTTGCTCGGCGGCAACCCCGAAGGTCTCGCACACCATGACGTTCTGAAGGAAGGCTTCGACGTCGGGCTTCTCGCTCCCGAATTTGAGCTGCCCGTGCCGCTCGACCAGATGCCCGAAGAATTCCAAACGACTCGCGCAGCGGCGCAGGCCCGCTACGCCACTCTGCTCGCTGAGCATTCGGCTGTGTGTAAGGCCGAGGGCGATGTCATCCGCGGCCTCGGCGGCCTCTACGTCATTGGTTCAGAGCGCCACGACAGCCGTCGTATCGACAACCAGCTACGCGGCCGCGCGGGCCGCCAGGGCGACCCGGGTGAGAGCCGCTTCTTCTTGAGCCTCGACGACGATCTGATGCGTTTGTTCGCCACCGGCGCACTGAACTACGTGATGGGCCGTGCCCTTCCGGACGACGAGGCGATCGAAGCCAAAATGGTCACCAAAGCCATCGAGCGAGCCCAAACCACCGTCGAAACCAAGAACGCTGAAATTCGTAAGAACGTCCTCAAGTACGACGAGGTGATGAACGAGCAGCGCAAGATCATCTATAAGCGTCGCGATCAAATTCTCGACGGTGAAGATCTCCGTGCCGCCGGAACTGAATACCTGGCCGATGCTGTCGACGCACTGATTACAGCGCACTGCGCATCGGTCGCCGACGACGAGTGGGACATCGACGGTCTCGCCAGAGAACTCACCCTCTACTGGCCGAACTCGATCAGCGAAGATCAGCTTCGTGGTTGCGCTGACACCGACGAGATCTATGACGTCGTGATTGCCGACGCCACAGCGCACTACGAAAAGCGTGAGACCGAGCTCGGTGAAGATGTCCTGCGTCAGGTCGAGCGTCAAGTGATGTTGCGCATCATCGACCAGCGCTGGCGGGAGCATCTCGAAGAGATGGACTACCTGCAGGGCGGCATCAACCTCCGTGCGATGGGCCAGAAAGATCCGCTGACCGAATGGCAGCGGGAAGGCTTCGACATGTTCGGCACGATGATGACCGGCATTGCCCAAGACTTCGTGAAGTACGTGATGCATGTGCAGGTCGTCAGAGACGGCGATCAGGTTGCACAGGTCGGAACCGGCAACCCAACGCCCCCAGCGGTGCAGAACCTCCAAACCAGCTCGTCTGATGACGTGCAGTCAACCGGCTTTGATCGAGCGGCTCGCGCCGCTGCGGCTGATGCTGCTGGCGCACCGGCGAACGCCGCTGAAACTCCAGAACCGCAGAAGCAGCAGACTCTCGTCAAAGATGAGTTCTCCAAGACGCCGCGCAACGCGCCATGTCCGTGTGCCTCGGGTAAGAAGTTTAAGAACTGCCACGGCGAGGCCTGATCACTACTCATGCGTGACTTCACCCAAGACATCCGCGAGTTGCAACGACGACTCAGCGAGGCCGAGGTATATCTCTCTGTCGGTGACAATCGTGAGCGTTTTGCCGTCCTCGAACACGAAGTAGCGGAACCGGGTCTCTGGGATGACCAGGACCGAGCCAAGAAGCTCAACGCTGAGTACGCCAACATCAAAGAAGACATCGGCGTGTTCGACAAAATGTCGGACGAAATCGAGAACGTCGAAGTACTCCACGAACTCGCCCGTGACGAAGACGACGCGTCGCAAGAGCCCGAAATCGAGGCTGCAATCGTGTCGGTCGGAGCGACATTCGATCAGCTCGAACTCCGCAGCCTTTTTACTGGTGAACACGACGACACCGATTGCATCGTGCAGATCAATGCCAAAGATGGCGGCGTTGATGCCCAGGACTTCAGCGAGATGCTGCTCCGGATGTACGAAAAGTGGTGTGAGCGTCGGGGCTTTACGATCACCCTGAACTCCGTGTCTGAGGGCGCTGAGGCCGGCATTATGTCGGCTGAAGTCACGATATCGGGGCGCTACGCCTACGGCCTGATGTCGGCCGAACGGGGTACGCACCGACTTGTTCGGATCAGCCCGTTCGATAACCAGGGCCGGAGGCAGACGTCGTTCTCGGCGGTGCAGGTTTGGCCGATGCTCGAAGACGTTGATCTTGAAATCGACGAGTCCGATATCGAGATGCAGGTCTTCCGTGCATCAGGTGCTGGCGGTCAGCACATCAACAAGACGTCGTCCGCAGTGCGTTACATTCACCACCCGACCGGTTTGGTTGCCACCTCGCAGGAAGAGCGCAGCCAGCTACAGAACCGAGAGCGTGCCATGGGTCGATTGAAGTCGATGATTGCAGCCAAGGTCGAAGAAGACCGCCAGGCCGAACTCGACGCGATTGCCGGCAAACAGGCCCAGGTCGGATGGGGCAGCCAGATTCGCAGCTACGTGATGCAGCCGTACCAGATGGTCAAAGACCTCCGAACCGAGATCGAAACCGCGAACGTCAGCGGGGTCCTCGACGGCGACATCGATTTCCTCATCGAAGGCTTCCTGCAACACAAGCGTGCACAGGGCGAACCTGAAAGCTGAAACGGTCACACTGTGTCAGGCACAGTGTGACCGGACAGTTGTTGAGCCAGTCGTCACCAAAATTTGCGGCGAGGGTGGCTCGTTGCATGTGTGGAACAGCGGTACTGTCGTAGCGCGCTGATCGAAATAACCTCGACGGCCCCCTCACCCATGATCCGTCTCGAAAATGTCACCAAGAGCTACTCCGCCGATGTCGTCGCTGTGCGTGACGCTGGATTCGACATCGCCAAGGGAGAGTTCGTTTTCCTTGTCGGGCCGTCCGGGTCTGGCAAGAGCACTCTGCTGCGCATGCTCAACCGTCAAGACCGGCCCGAGCGCGGAGCGGTGTGGGTTGCTGGTCGCAACATTGTCGACATGCCGCCTGGCCGTGTTCCGCACTTGCGCCGCAATATCGGCAACATCTTTCAGGACTACAAACTCTTGCTTGAAAAGACGGTGTTCGAGAACGTCGCGTTCGCCCAAGAGGTGATTGGTCATCCGAAGCACGTCATCAAGCAGCAGGTGCCTGCGGTGCTCGAACTCGTTGGTTTGGCCGGCAAGGAAGACCGCTTGCCGCACCAACTGTCCGGCGGCGAGCAGCAGCGTGTGTCGGTTGCTCGTGCATTCGTTAACCGACCGCTGATTTTGCTCGCTGACGAGCCGACCGGCAACCTTGACCCTGCGACCGGCGAGGGTATTATGCGCCTCCTCGACCGCATCAACAAGACCGGTACAACCGTGGTCATGGCAACCCACGACCAGCGAATCGTCAACACAATGCGCAAACGAGTTATTCAGCTTGACCGTGGCGTGATTGTGCGCGACCAGGCGCGCGGCGTCTACGAGTGAGGTAGTCCCCAATGCTTTCACGCCTTCGATACATCTTCCGCGAGACTTTCGACAGTTTCCGCCGCAACGCCACGCTCACCATGGCAGCCATCATCACTGCCGCAATTTCGCTGCTTGGTGTCGGCCTGACGCTGCTCAGCCAGCAAGGCTTCGACAATCTGCTCTCCAAGTGGGAGGGCGGCGTCGAAATGATCATCTTCGTCAATGCCGGCGCGACTGCCGATCAGCTAGGCGTCATCGACACGGCGCTTGGCAATGCCGGCACGTTCGTCCAGGATTTCACGTATTGCGACGCCCCCTGCTCACTCGGTGAGGCGCAGATTGTGCTCGCCGGAGAGCCGGGCACGCTCGCTCTGCTCGGCCTGAACAACATCCCGACTCAGTACAAGGTAGTTCCGACCGAAGGCACCGACGTCGAACTACTCCGGCAGCTTGAAGGGGCATTTGCCGAGCTGCCGAACGTGTTTAACGTGCAGTTCGCCGAAGACCAGATCAGCCTGATTGGTCAGCTCCAAGACTTCTTCGGGTTCCGGCTCTTGCTGTTATCTATCTTCCTGCTGTTGGCGGCGATCCTGTTGATTTGGAACACGGTTCGTACGGCGATCTTTGCCCGACGACGGGAAATCGAGGTGATGAAACTGGTCGGTGCGACTGATTGGTTCATTCGTGTTCCGTTCATGCTCGAAGGCTTGCTCCACGGCATCATTGGCGGCGTCCTGGCGAGCGGTGGGCTCTGGGCATGGAACAGCCAATGGACCAGCGGCGTCGGTGAATTCCCTGAGGGGAGTGGCTTTGCTGCACTTGTCGTGACTGATGGTTACGACAAACAGGTGATGCTGATCATGCTGATCATCGGAGCCGCAGCGGGTGCCATTGGATCTGGCATCGCCGCAAGTCGATTCTTGGACGTCTAGCTCATTACGTTGCTTCTCCATGGAGTACACGCAGATCATTTACGACGTCGCTGACAACATCGCGACGATCACGCTCAACCGGCCTGAGAAGCTCAATGCGTTCACGGGAACGATGATGTACGAGATCATCGATGCATTCGACCAGGTGGACGCCGACGATGACGTGCGGGCCGTGATCGTCACCGGAGCGGGCCGCGCCTTCTGCGCTGGCGCAGATTTGTCTGGCGCTGGAGGCGAGACATTCGCCGACGGTGGCAGCGATATCCAGACAGAAGCGGGTGTTCCGCGCGACGGCGGTGGAATGGTGTCGCTGCGGATCTTTGAATGCACCAAGCCCGTGATCGGAGCGATCAATGGCGCCTCGGTCGGCGTGGGCGTCACCATGACGTTGCCGATGGACTTTCGACTCGCCAGCGAGCACGCGAAGTTTGGTTTCGTGTTCGCCCGGCGCGGCATCGTGCCAGAAGCGTGCTCGTCGTATTTCCTGCCGCGCATCGTTGGAATTAGCCAGGCAACCGAATGGTGCTACACCGGCCGAGTCTTCCCAGCAGCTGAGGCGCTCGCCGGTGGGCTTGTCAGAAGCGTGCACGCCGGAGATGATCTGTTAGACGCAGCGCGAGCCATCGCCACGGAAATCGCGCAGAACACGGCGCCAGTGTCGGTGGCCCTAACGCGACAGATGCTGTGGCGGATGCTGGGTGCTGATCATCCGATGCAGGCGCACCGCGTCGATTCGCGCGGCATTCTGTCTCGCGGGTCAAGCGACGATGCCCGTGAGGGTGTCACCAGCTTCCTTGACAAGCGAGATCCTGTGTACCCGGTCAAGGTTAGTAACGGGCTGCCAGACATCTTCCCCGACTACGTCGAGCCAACATTTGACTGAACGAGGGTTTCGCAGCCGAGGAAGTCTTCGCCGGAGTCTGATCGAACACCTCTCTTGCCCCCTAGCGTGGGCTCTGTGGTTGACGCAGCGCCTTCGTTGTTTTCGAGAGTCGGATCGAGTGACGAGGAACGGGTTGCGTTCTTCGAGCGTCTTGTCGATGCCTTCTACGAAGGTGTTGGGACCGATGACGTCTTACTCCCGCTCTACCCCGAGCAACCTGACCTGACTGGTGCTCGGCACCGCCTCACGTTGTTCCTCGTTCAGTACTGGGGCGGCCCGCAGACCTACATGGAAGAGCGCGGGCATCCGAAGCTCCGGATGCGGCACTTCCCGTTTCATGTTGGCCCGCTTGAGCGAGACCGTTGGTTGGTGCACATGGCGGCGGCAGTCGAACGCACCTGTGCCGACCAGTCGATCGGCGAAGTAATTGCTGACGAAATGATGGCGTATTTCGTGCCGGCCGCCGAACACCTCCGGAACGACACCGGGCTTCCAATCACCTCGGCGAGCTATCCGCGGGCCTGATCAAACGCCAGCCAGTTGTACAGTGGCCCAGACATGGCCGCCGTCGACGTCACGGATCTACACAAGCACTATGGCTCGAATCACGCCGTTGACGGGGTGTCGTTTCATGTTGACCAGGGTGAGGTTTATGCTTTGCTCGGCGAGAACGGTGCTGGTAAGTCGACCACGGTCGAAATCCTCGAAGGACATCGTGAGCCGTCGTCCGGTGCGGTGAGTGTGCTCGGCGTTGATCCGGCGAAGGCTGATCGGCAATTCCGCGACCGCATTGGCATCGTGCTCCAGTCGTCAGGAGTCGAAACCGAGTTCACCGTGCGCGAAGTGATTGATCTGTACTCGAGCGCCTACAGCAATCCTCGCTCACTCGACGAAGTCGTTGGACTGACTGGGCTCGACGAAAAAGTCGACGAGCGAGTCGGATCGCTTTCGGGTGGCCAGAAGCGACGAGTCGACCTTGCGCTCGGGATTGTCGGTCGCCCCAAAATGCTCTTTCTCGACGAGCCGACCACGGGGTTCGACCCATCAGCGCGGCGGAAGTCGTGGGATCTCATTGAGGCCTTGATCGCCGACGGCACCACGGTGCTCCTGACGACTCACTACCTCGACGAAGCGGAGCATCTTGCCGATCGGGTCGGGGTGTTGATGCAGGGCCGTATGGTCGCTGAAGGCTCACCAGCTGAGTTGATCAACCGGCTGAGCGGGACGATTATGTCCTTCGACGTGCCTGACTCGATTTCGCTCGACGCAGCGGCGGCCACGTTCGCCGAGGTGCTGGGTGTCGAGGTGAGCATGTCGGGCCGCCTCGTCGAGGTCCGTGTCGATCAGCCGACCGTTGCGGTCCATCGCCTCACGGGCTGGGCCATCGAGCAGTCGGTCGAACTGGAAGGACTGAGTGTGCGGCGGGCATCGCTCGAAGATGTGTTCCTCGAACTCATTGGCGAGTACGGAGTCGGGAGCGGGTCGTGAGCGGCTTCGCGTCGAATGCTTCGCTGGTGTTCCGCCAGACGCGTTACCAACTGAAGTTCTTCACCCGCGTACCGATCGCGTTGTTCTTCACGCTCTTGCTCCCAATCGTGATGCTCGTTCTGTTCAACGCGCTGTTTGGCGACAACTTCGTCTGCGGCGACGATGCCTGCACACCGGGCAACCGCTGGCCGGTCAGCCAGTTTTACACCGGCGGTCTCGCCGCCTACACCGCGGTGTCGGCCACCTTCACCAACCTCGCGAACATGGTCCCATTGCGGCGCGACGAGGGAGTGCTGAAGCGGTGGCGGGGTACGCCGTTGCCAACTTGGACTTACATCGCCGGATTCGTGCTTTCGGCAGTCGTCATTGCCATGGTCGGTGTGATGCTGATGCTGACGATGGGTGTTGTCCTGTATGACCTGTCAATCGATTGGGCCAAGATGCCTGCAGCCGTGGTGACCTTCATCGTCGGCGTGGCGTCGTTCGCAGCGCTCGGGATGGCGCTGGCGTCGCTCGTCAAGTCGGCCAGTTCGGCTTCGGCTGCGGCAAATGCGGTGATTTTGCCGCTTGCGTTCATCTCCGATGTGTTCGTGGTGAGTGATCAGAAAAACAGTTTCTTGAACTCGGTTGGAAACTTCTTTCCGCTGAAGCCGTTCGTCAATGCTTTCCAGGCCTGCTTCTCGCCGATTGTTGATGGTTCAGCGTTCAACCCAGGGTCGCTTGCCTTCGTTGCCGCCTGGGGCCTTGTCGGCTTGATCATCGCTGTGAAGAAGTTCCGCTGGGAACCAAGCGGTTCTGCACCTCGTGGCCGCCGCTCGCGAGCAGCGGCAGCCGAAGCCTCCGGCTGACCCCTACGAGTAGACGATCGTGCGGTGGCCGTGGACCGCGACCTTGTGCTCGAGGTGCGCTCGGACCGCCCGTGAGAGAACGAGTGTCTCGACGTCGCGGCCCCGAGCGGTGAGCTGTTGAACGTTCTCACGATGCGTTACATGAGCTGTGTCTTGAGCGATGATCGGACCCTCGTCGAGGTCGGCAGTTGCGTAATGGGCGGTTGCACCGATCAGCTTGACGCCGCGTTCGTGTGCCTGGCGATACGGGTTCGCTCCGACGAATGCGGGGAGGAAGGAGTGGTGGATGTTGATGATCCGCATGGGGTGTCGCGATACGAAGTTGTCGCTGAGGATCTGCATGTAGCGAGCCATAACGGTGAGCTCGACACCGTGTTCGGCGAGGGTCGCAAGCACCTCGGATTCCTGCTGCGGCTTTGTGTCCTTCGTGACGGGAAGGTGCACGAACGGGAGATCCATGTGCTCGACGATGTCTCGGTGATCGGGATGATTCGAGATGACGACACGGAGGTCCATTTGCATCTCGCCGCTCCGCCAGCGCGTGAGTAGGTCGTAGAGGCAGTGCGGTTGTTTTGAACACATGATTGCCGTGGGGATCGGCACCGAGTTGTCTCGAAGGTCGACGTTCATGGCGAACCGGTCGGCGACCGTTTGGAAGTCGGCGAGAAAGTCAGCTGCCGATCGGTCGTTTGTCAGCTCGAACTCGATGCGTTGGAAGAACACTGAGCCATCACCGCCGACGCCTCCCTTGACGTATTGCTCGGCGTGGATGATGTTGCCGCGCTCGCCGGCAATGAACTCCGCAGTCGCGGCGACAACGCCGAATCGATCGGGGCAGGAAAGCAGCAGGACGTGCGACATCATGCCTTTCTATCGACTTTGGCCAATGGTGGTCGATTGTGGGGTGGTGACCTCAGTCTGGCTGGTGAGGTCGGCGTAGCGCCCAGCAGACCACGGCGGTGGCTGCTGCAGCGTTGAGCGAGTCGACGCCGGCTGCCATTGGGATCCGCACCGGTGTGGCGATGTCGAGGAGTTCCTGGCTGAGACCGCTGCGTTCTGAGCCAATCAGCACGGCCGCTCGTTCACCAGGCCGGACGGTGTCGAGTGCGATGGCGGACGGGTCGGGTGTCATTGCATACAGCTCGAAGCCCTCGAGCGCTCGGAGATCGTCGGCGAGTTGACGTGTCCGAACGTGGGGGAGCGTGAAGGCGGTTCCCATGGCGACTCGTAGGGCACGACGCGCGAGGGGGTCAGCGCTCGTGTGGTCGAGCACGAGGCCGTCCCAGCCCATCGCAGCAGCGTTGCGTACGATCGAGCCGACGTTGACTGGATTGTCGACCGCTTCGGCAACGACGATCCGCCGCGCGGTGCGGGCCAGTTCATGAAGCTTCGGGCGAGCAGGGCGCTCGAAAAGGGCGAGAATCGAGAGGGGGAGACCGATCTGCTCGATCCGGGCTCGTACTGCTGCTCCTCCGGCGTAGATCGGGCATTCGAGAAGTGCTGCGACGTCGGGAACGCGATTGATATCGACGAGCGCGGCGGTCGGCACGCACCCGGCTTCGAGTGCCCGTTGAACAACGAGGTCGCCCTCGGCAAGGAAGAGGCCGGCACCGGTGTCGTCGCGTTTCTGGGAACGGCTTGCAAGCGCTCGCTCGTTTACTCGGAACTGTGCGAAGCGCGGGTCGTCCGGGTCCTCGATCAGCTCCATCTCACGAGTCTCACCGTTTACGTCGAAGAATCCGCGGACGGGTCAACGAGAAGTTCGACGCAAACGTCGATTTTCAGACCGTTTGGAGGAGTCGAGCGACGAGCCAACGGTCGACGACCTCGTCGATGGCCTGGTCTGAGAGATGTGTGCCGTCGGGTCGCCACGTTGAGTTGTTGCGATGGCCGGCTTCGTCGAGCCACAGGTCCATGTCGACGCGATGTACATTGCCGGCGCCTTCGGCAACGACGCGTCGAATCACCCGATCCATGACGTCCCAGCGCTCGGATTCCCGAAGTTCGTCTTCTTTGCCGAGCCAATCCGGGGTTGGAGGTTCAACCCAGACGACTTGCGCCACACCCTCATCAAGAATTCGTTGCGTGACGTCCAGATAGTTGGCGTACATGTGTTGCTCGAAGCGCGGGTCCTGCGGGCGCAGTGGGCCCTCGTCGGCGCTCCATTGGTGCTCGGCCATGTCGTTGAGCGTGACCATCAGGAGGACCACGTCGGGGCGGACGTTCTCGAAGAGCGCTGGAGCGAGGTCATCGAGAATCGCATTTGATCGAGCTGTTGGTTCGGACGCTTCGAACAGGGTGACTTCGGCATCGAGGATGAACCCGCACCCGGGGCACCACAGCACGTCGGAGGTGATGTAGCCGGGGTTCTCGATGCTCCAACGAGCCAGAGCGATCGAGACGATGTGCGCCGTTGAGTCGCCGATGGTTGCGATTCGCACGGGCCGGTTGAGTTGCGCGGGGAGGACCGGGTCGGTGTCGAATGGCGCTTCGAACGCCTGTGCAGGGCCCGATGGAGGGCCCGATGGAGGGTTGGGTGCAGGGTCCTCGGTAAGCGGGTCGACCGGCCTGGCGGCTGACAAGACCGTGCTGACGGGAACTTCAGCTGCGATCGCATTCGGAGTGGCGAGTTCAAGCTCGGCGTCGAGGTCGGCATTATCTGCGGAAGCAGCTGCTAGGACACTGGAGTCCGGTTCAAGGAATCCGCGCCCGGACGGGACGATGAGGAAGAGGGCAAGTAGCGAGGCGAGTGCCGCTGACGCGCCGAACAGGGTGAGTCGCGGGTCGACGTTTGCGGTGCGGATCGGACGTTCGAG
>Ga0115004_10001402_pt1 | contig 19733 bp, 19 predicted proteins | sample ArcticOcean_MG_C_10_FD_88737 | JGI IMG/M metagenome (GOLD analysis project Ga0115004, IMG submission 88737) | Marine microbial communities from western Arctic Ocean - ArcticOcean_MG_CB11_90 | ecosystem: Environmental > Aquatic > Marine > Oceanic | place: Arctic Ocean: Canada Basin | collected... | reverse complement strand
TGTCTATAACTATGAGACAAATGTTAGAAGCGGGCGTTCATTTTGGACACCAAACCCGTTACTGGAATCCAAAAATGGCGCCTTATATTTTTGGCGATAGAAACAAAATTCATATAATAAATCTTGAAAAAACTCTACCTATGTTTAACGATGCTTTAAAGCATGCAAAAAATCTTGCTGCTAACAAAGGCCGTATTTTATTTGTTGGCACTAAGAGGCAAGCTAGAGAGATACTTAAAGAAGAAGCAATAAGGGCTGATTGCGCTTATGTTAATTATAGATGGCTAGGTGGAATGCTAACAAATTTTAAGACTGTAAAACAATCAATAAAAAGACTGAATGAGCTAGAAGTTATACTCGAAGATGGAAGTCTTGAAAAGTTGACCAAAAAAGAAGCTCTTAATTTAAACAGAGAGTATGTCAAGCTGGAAAGATCTATTGGTGGAATAAAGAATATGAACTCACTGCCTGATGCTATTTTTGTTATTGATGTTGGATACGAAAATGGTGCCGTTGTGGAGGCAACAAAATTAGGCATTCCAATTATTGGAATTGTTGATACCAATAATTCGATAGAAAATATTGGCTATGTTATTCCTGGTAATGACGATTCAAGTAGAGCGATTCGCCTGTATGCAAGAGGAATGGCTGACTCTATTCTTGATGGAAAAAATAAAGCTATAGAAGACCTTGCAAAAATGGTTGCAGAAGAAAAAGCAGACGATAAAGAAAAGCCAGTATTGGCCGATGAAAAAACTAGTTAAATTTGAAAAGATAGGAGTTTATAGATAATGGCTGAAATAACAGCAAGCATGGTAATGGCATTAAGGGGTCAAACAGATGCTCCAATGATGGATTGTAAGAAAGCCTTAACTGAAGCAGACGGTGATATGGTAAGAGCGGAAGAAATTCTTCGGGTGCGTTTTGGGAATAAAGCAAGTAAGGCAGCAGGTAGAATTGCTGCTGAAGGCGTAGTTAGTTCTTTTATTTCTAAGGATGGTAAATCTGGCGTATTGTTAGAAGTTAATTCTGAAACAGATTTTTGTGCTAAGAATGAAGAATTTCTTAATTTCTCAAATAATGTCGCTAGAACCATCCTTGAGCAAAAGCTTAAAGATGTAGACGCTATTGGCAAGGCTGAAATTGATGGCATTACTATAGAGGAATTAAGAGCTCAATTAGTCGGCAAGATTGGTGAAAATATTACTCCAAGAAGGTTTATCCATCTTAGTGCTAAAGGTTCTTTATACTCATATATTCACGGCTCAAAGCTTGGGGTGATTTTAGATTTAGAATCTGGAAGTGATGAGTTGGGTAAAGATATAGCTATGCATATAGCTGCAACAAAGCCAAAAGCTATTGATAAAAGCGGTATTGATCCTAAGCTTATTGAAACTGAAAGAAGGGTAGCGATAGAAAAGGCTAAAAAAGCAGGAAAGCCTGAAGAGATGCTTCCAAAAATAGCGGATGGAACTGTTAATAAATTTTTGAAAGAGATTACATTGCTTAATCAATCTTTTGTTAAAGATGAAAAAGTTTCAATTGAAAAACTTTTAAAAGATCATAATGCAACAATACACTCTTTTTATATTTATATTGTGGGAGATGGTATTGAAAAGAAGGAAGAGGATTTTGCAGCTGAAGTTGCAGCAGTATCTAAAGGGTAGCGCTAAGATTGGTGATGAATTTTTATTAAAAGGATTGTGATTGCAATCCTTTTTTTTAACTCAAAACAAGCTAAAATAACAAATTATGGTTGATATTAAATATAAAAGAATTCTTCTTAAGCTATCTGGTGAAGCCCTAATGGGAAATGATGCTTTTGGAGTAAACCCAGAGATTATAAATAAAATAGTAAAAGAAATAGAGATTGCAGTATCTATAGGTACTGAGGTAGCAATTGTAATCGGTGGTGGAAATATTTTTAGAGGGGTTGCACTGGGCGCTGCTGGAATGGACAGGGCGACAGCTGATTATATGGGCATGCTTGCTACAGTTATGAATGCACTAGCACTTCAGGATGCTATGAAGCATGCTGGTATTAATAGTAGAGTTCAATCTGCTATAAATATAGATCAAATTGTGGAGCCTTATATTAGAGGTAAAGCTATAAAGTACCTCGAGGATAAAAAAATTGTTATCTTTGCTGCTGGAACTGGAAATCCATTTTTTACAACTGATACAGCTGCAGCTTTAAGGGCTATGGAGATTAATGCTGATATTATGATTAAGGCGACAAAGGTAGATGGAATATTTTCAGACGACCCTGAAAAAAATTGTGATGCTAAGATGTATAAAACTGTAAGTTTTGATGAGGTAATAAATAAAAACCTTAAGGTAATGGATGCAACCGCATTCACTCTATGTAGAGATCAAAAGCTACCGATTGCTGTTTTTAATATTTTTAAAGAAAATGCACTAAAAAATATTCTCCTTGGGAAAGAAGAAGGTACTTTAGTTACTATGAATTAAGATAAGGATCAAAGAAGATGAGTGAAGTTATAGAAAATGCAAAAATAAGGATGCAAAAAAGCATCGATTCTCTAAAATTAGATTTATCAAAAATAAGGACGGGTAGAGCACATGCTGGTATTTTGGATCATTTATCAGTTGATTATTACGGAGCTCAGACCCTACTAACTCAACTTGCTAACATTACAGTTGCTGATGCCACAACTATCAATATTCAGCCATACGAAAAAACTATGATTCAAGCTATAGAGAAGGTGATTAGAGAAAGTGATATGGGTTTAAATCCTGCTACCTCAGGAGAATTAATTCGTATTCCAATGCCTGCTTTAACTGAAGAAAGAAGAAAAGATTTGATAAAAGTTGTAAAGTCAGAAGGTGAAAATTCAAAAATTTCAATTAGAAATATTAGACGTGACTCTAATGAGACATTAAAGAAATTATCCAAAGAAAAAGAAATTAGTGAGGATGACGAAAGAAGAATGCAGGAAGCTATTCAAAAAAATACGGATGTTTTTATTGTTGAAGTTGATAGGCTAATCGATGCAAAAGAAAAAGATCTTCTGGTTATATAGGCCCGAGGTATTAATCTGTTATATTTTTTCAAAAAAAGATTCTTAAATCCATTAAAGACACCCAAGCATGTCGCAGTTATTATGGATGGTAATGGACGTTGGGCAAATAAAAGGCTTCTTCCAAGGATAGCTGGACATAAGAAAGGTTTGGATGCGCTAGAAGTGATAATTAAATCAGCAGTTACCTACGATATCTCAACTATTACTTCCTACGCCTTTAGTACTGAAAACTGGAATCGTCCAGATGAAGAAATTAAAGGGCTTATGGATTTATTTTCAGAATCTATTACGAATCAAACCAATAAACTTATAGAAAATAATATACGCGTTCGAGTTATAGGTGATATTAAAATTTTTAGCAAAGAATTACGAACTAAAATTAAATATCTTGAAAACAAAACCTCTAAAAATAATGGATTAACCCTAAATGTTGCATTAAATTATGGTGCTCGCTCTGAAATATTGATGGCAGTGAATAAATTTTACAAAGATTCGGAATTGAGAAAAGTGCCTATGCTTGAAAAAGATCTAAATGACAATCTTTATACAAAAGAAATGCCTGAAGTTGATTTATTAATTAGAACTGGTGGGCAAAGAAGGCTGAGCAATTTTCTTTTATGGCAGGTTGCTTACTCTGAACTATACTTTACGGATACTTTGTGGCCAGATTTTTCCGAAAAAGATTTTGTAAGTGCATTATATTTTTTTCAAAATACTGAAAGAAAATTCGGCAACCTTAAAGGTAATAAGTAATGCTTAAGCAAAGGATACAATCTTCAATAATTATGTTTGGCTTGTTCAGCCTCACTTACTTCTTCTTAGACTATATTTTTTTTGAAATTTTAGTTTTAACTGTTGGTGGCTTTTTATTGTTCGAGCTAAGCAGAATATTAAAATTACATAACTTAAGCTTAATTCTTTTTTGGTTTTTAGCATCAACTCCATTATTTATATATTCCATAGCAACCTTTATATCTAATTTCGGTAATTTTTTCAATCTCTCCGAATATCCTTACTTTACTAATACTTTATATCCATTAATTACAGATTTTGTATCACTTTCAATTCCTTATTTAGCCTCTTTAAGCCTTATTTTTTGGTTATTTATTGTTCCTCTTGATATATTTTATAAAAAAGTATCGTCTAATCCGTTAGTTAAAGTATTTTACGGTTTGTTTTTAATTACACCAATGTTACTTTCCATCATGTCTTTTTTTGGCACAAATAAAAACATATTACTAATAATTATTTTAATGATTTGGTTTGCTGATATTGGTGCGTATTTTTCTGGAAAAAGATTCGGTAGGATTCAAATAGTAAAAACAATTAGTCCAGGTAAGACAGTTGAGGGGCTCGTCGGAGGATTCTTATCTAACGTAATTTTTATATCATCCCTTTACTTTTTAGGGTTTTTAAATATATTTGATGGTATTTTGCTTGCCATTTTAGTCACTAGTCTTAGTTTGTATGGAGATATCTATGAATCATTTTTAAAAAGAATGGCAAAAATTAAAGATAGTAGTAATTTAATTCCTGGACATGGTGGATTTTTAGATAGACTGGATAGCTTTTGCCCCACAATCCCAATTTTATATTTTTTGTTAAGTGCTTTTGGGTACCTCTAGATGAAAACAATTTCTATACTTGGGTCAACCGGGAGCATTGGATGTAGTGCCTTGGATGTTATAAGGCTTCACCCAGATAAATTTAAAATTTTTGCATTGTCTGGCTATGCAAATGTAGATTTATTATTTAATCAAGCTGTTGAATTTAAACCATCATACATTGTTATTAAAGATGAAAAATCACGAGCCAAATTATCAACCTTACTTAAAGATCAAAACTTAAGCATAAAAGTCTTATTCGGATCCGAGGGGTATAAATTTATAGCGGGTCATGAAAAAGTATCAACTGTGCTTGCTGCAATTACTGGATCTGCTGGCTTAATTTCAACTATGGAAGCAGCTATTAAAGGTAAGAAAATTCTTTTGGCCAATAAAGAATCAATGGTGATGGCAGGCAAACTGTTGTCTGAAGTATCCGCGCAAAATAATGGCCATATTATCCCAGTTGACAGTGAGCATAATGCTATTTTTCAAGTTATTCATGATCAAAAAAATCAAGATGAAATAAATAAATTAATTTTGACAGCTTCTGGAGGTCCTTTTAGAAATTCATCATTAGATGACCTAAAAAATGTAAGTATTGGAGATGCCCTTAATCATCCAAATTGGAATATGGGGAGAAAAGTAACTATAGATTCTGCAACAATGATGAATAAAGGTTTGGAAGTTATTGAGGCTGCTTTTTTATTTAAAATAGAGCACAAAAAAATTGAAGTGCTTATTCACCCTCAAAGCATTATTCATTCGTTGGTTGAGTTTGTTGATGGGAGCAGTCTTACGCAGCTTGGAACTCCTGATATGAAAGTGCCTATAGCTTATGCGCTTAGCTTTCCAGAAAGAATATCTTCTGGCGTAAGTGGAATTGATCTTTCATTGGCCAAAGATTTACAATTTGAGTTGCCAGATTTTGAAAAATTCAGATGCCTTAAGTTGGCATATGAATGCTTAGAGCAGGGGGGAAGTTATCCAATTGAAATTAATGCAACTAATGAAATAGCAGTAGGTGCTTTTTTAAGTAAGCAAATAAAGTTTACCCAAATATCTGAATTAATCGAAATCGCTCTTAATGAAGCTAATAGTTTAAAGGCAGAAAGTATTGAGGATATATTAGCTATTGATAACCAATCAAGAGCTAAGGGTAAGCAATTATTAAAAGGCTTAAAATTTGCATAGTATTTTATCTTTTATAATTACCATCTCTTTAGTTGTTATTGTTCATGAGTTCGGACATTTCTCAGTAGCAAAAATTTTTAAAGTTAGTGTTGAGAAATTTTCGGTTGGCTTTGGAAAGGTCATATACAAAAAACAAATTGGATTAACTGAGTTTAGCTTAAGAATCATACCGCTTGGAGGGTTTGTAAAATTTTATGAAAAGTCTAAGGCTAGAAATCTAAATTTATTTGAAGAACTTTCTTTATTTAAAAAGTCACTAATTGTTCTAGCAGGGCCCTTAATCAATTTTATATTTGCTTTCTTTTTACTACTATTCTTAAACCAAGGAGAGCAATATAATTTACTTCCTAAAGTTACTGCTGTTAAATTTAAAAGTATAGCTTTGGAAGCTGGCTTTCAAGTAAATGATGAAATCATTTCGATTAATAACAAAAAAATTAATTCGGTAACTGGTCACAATAAAGCGCTTATTGAATTGGCTGGTGAAGATTTAGCCTACACAATTCTGAGAAACAATGGGAAAATTTTAATTACCATCGATAAAGAAAGCCGTTTAGACTTAAAAAGAAATACAGCTAATAAGAATAACGTCAATGGTCTATATTTTTTCCCTGCTAAAGAAAATTCATTGCTAATAGATGAGGTTGTTCAAGGGTCAGCAGCAGAAATAGCCAATATAAAAATAAATGACCGGATCTTTAGCGTTGAAAATAAGATAATTTATGACTCATCGGATTTTATTGAATCAATTAAGAGCAAAGCAAACACAACCATAATTATTAAGCTTTTCCGAGGCAGTGAGCTTCTATCTATTCCAGTCACACCTAGATTGATTAAAGGAGATATAAGGAATACTGGAGTGATTGGGGTTAAGATAAAATCAAATCTAGATAACAAAGAAAATTATATAAATTCTTTTAAAATTAGCAACTTAAATATTATATCTAAATCATTTTATGATGTTATAGATGGGATAAAAATGGTATTTAAATCCTTAATTCATATTGTTAGCGGCAATATAGACTGGAGGCTGCTTTCTGGACCTATTTCAATAGCTACATTATCATCAGAAACTATATCAATGGGCCTCGCAACTTATTTAAGTTTTTTAGTATTTTTAAATATAAATGTTGGCTTTTTAAATTTGTTACCAATTCCTGTATTAGATGGTGGCCAGTTAGTTTTTTATGCAGTTGAGTGGTTGTTAGGAAAGCCTCTTAATAAGAAAAAAATGATTATTTCTCAAAGACTTGGAGTGATTATTTTATTTCTTGTATTCACATTAGCAGTATATAATGACGTTTTTAATTTCATGTTTAATTGATGAGAAAATTTTTATTAACAATAATTCTAGCTCTAATTAGCTTTTCTACTAATGTAGCAGGAGAGCTATTAATAAGCGATATTAAAATTGAAGGCCTTCAAAGAGTTGAGCCTGGATTGGTTTTTAACAACCTCCCTTTTGACGTTAATGACTCAATAGAAAGTATCGATGTTAGTTCGACTATCAAGCTTTTATATAGAACTGGTCAATTTAAAGATATTTCTCTTGAGCTAGAAGGTGGCAAAATTATCATTATTGTTAATGAGAAGCCAGTTGTTTCAGAATTAAATTTTTATGGCGTAAAGGCTTTTCAAGATGATAAATTAAAAATTGGCTTAAGCCAGATGAATGTTGCAGAAGGCTTAGTTTTTGATAAAACCGATCTTAAAAAAGTCGAGCAGGAAATAGCTAGGCAATACCTATCTCTCGGAAAATATACAGCTTCTGTTTCAGCTGAGGCTATTCCTTTAGAGAGAAATAGGATGCAAGTTAATATTTACGTTGAAGAAGGTAGCATTTCTAGAATTAAAGAAATTAATATTGTTGGAAATAAGCTTTATGAAAAAGAGGATTTGATAGAGCCTTTCAAACTTAAAGTAACAAATTTCTTATCTTGGTATAACAAGGATGATAGATATTCCAAGCAGGTTTTAAGTGGAGATTTAGAAGGATTAAGAAGTTTTTATATGGACAGGGGTTACCTAGACTTTAAAATTAACTCGTCTTTAATTAGGATTTCAGAGAATAAAAAAAATGTCTATATTGATATATCAGTAGAAGAAGGTAACAAATACTTTTTTGGTGAAAGCAAGCTTTCCGGACAGTTTGAAGATACTGTTTCTAGAGAAGAACTACAGATACAAATTGGCACAAAAAAGGGCCAAGTTTTTAGCAGATCTGAAGTCACTGCGACCACACAAAGAATGAATCAAGTATTGGGCAATTTTGGCTACGCTTTTTCAAATGCAAATGCAATACCAGAAGTTGATAAAAAGTTGAGAACGGTAAGCTTTAATTTTTTCATTGACCCTGGGAAGAAAATTTATGTTCGTCGAGTTAATTTTTTTGGTAATGAAAAAACAAAAGATAGTGTTATTAGGAGAGAGTTAAGGCAATTCGAATCTTCTTGGTACAGTAAAAAAAGGGTTGATCGCTCCAAAGCACGACTTCTCAATACGCAGTATTTTGATGCAGTTGATTTGGAAACTGCGAATGTCCCAGGGGCAACTGATCAGATTGATGTAAACATCCACTTAAAAGAAAGGAATACAGGCAAGCTTATGCTTGGTGCTGGAGTTAGCTCTGGCGAAGGACTTGTTGGAACTTTTACCGTTAGCCAGTCTAATTTTTTAGGCACAGGAAATACTGTTACAACCTCTGTGAGTACGGGCGAAGTAAATAAGACTTACGCCTTAAGTTACAGTGACCCATATTGGACTGATGACGGAGTATCTAGGACTGTAGGGGCTTATAAACGAGATGTTAATACTGCAGACCTATCAACAGCAACATATAATACTTTCTCATACGGAGCAAATGTAGATTTTTCGGTACCTTTATCTGAATATAATGCTATTGCTATGGGGGCAGTTTTAGACGTAACTGAAATTGAGCTTGGGACATACGCTACCCAAGAGTACATAGATTATTGTAGGAATATATCTGGTAGTACCTCAACGAATGATTGTAATAGTGATTCACTTTCAGTATCTGCAGCCTATGCAACGGATACACGAAATAATGCAATATTGCCAACGGCAGGTGGTTTAATACGTACTAGTATTACTGTATCTATGCCTGTTTTTGATATGCAATATTATAAATTATCAACAAAAGCAGAAAAATATTGGCCTATGGGAAATGAGATGTCTTTTAAACTTAAAGGGACTTTGGGATATGCGGATAGTTACGGAGATAAAAAATTCCCATTCTTTAAAAACTTTTTCATGGGTGGACCAAAAACCGTAAGAGGCTATGATCAGGCTTCGATTGGCGAAAAAACATACAATGTAAATACTGGTGAGTATGAAACTACTGGAGGTAAAAAATCTCTCTTTGGGCAAGCAGAGATCTTTTTTCCACCACCTGGCTTAAAAAATGTTAAAAGTTTTAGATTTAGTGCTTTTGTTGACGGTGGCGGGTCGTATAAAAACGATATTAATGGAAGTGAGACAAGATTTTCAGCTGGTCTTGCTGCTCTATGGATGTCTCCATTTGGGCCATTAACAATAAGTTATGCAAAACCATTAAATGAGGGTACAAATGACGAGATAACTGAGTTACAATTTGGAATGGGTGGAGCATTCTAATCGCTAATTTTAGATTTAATTAAATAAATAGGAGATTTAATATGAAAAAATATATAGCTTTAGTTTTATTTTTAATTTTTAACACAAGTATTGCTTCAGCAGAGGTTAAAATTGGTTTTGTTGAAATTCAAAAAATATTAAAAGGGGCTCCACAAACCGTAGCTGCTAATAAAAAACTAGAAAAGGAATTTACAAAAAGAACTGCAAAATTAAAAAAAGCGGTTAAAAAAATAAATGCCAAAGAGAAAGAATTCAAGAAAGATAGTATGACTATGTCTGAGTCCGATAGAGCGAAAACTCAAAGGGAAATACAGGCATTAAAAATTGATGCGCAAAGAACGGAGCGTGAGGTTAGGGAAGATATAGATCTTCGAAGAAGGGAAGAAATAGCGAAAGTTCAAAAACAGGTTAATGTGGCTGTTGAAAAAGTTGCAAAAGAACAAAACTATGACTTAGTTCTTTATCAGGGTGTTGCATACGCAGGTAAAAGAGTTGATATTACTGATATTGTTATTAAAGCCTTAGGCAGTCTTAAGTAAATAATAAACTGAGCATATAGGGTAGGCACTAAAAAAATGGGGGACATAACTTCTGAACAATTGTCACTTATTATTGATGGTAATTGCTCAAAAAAAAATATAGTAATTGATAATTTTTCTTCACTTAAATTGTCAAACAAATCTTCAGTTACATTTTTTTCTGATCGAAAATTGCTTGATGATTTAAAAAAAACTAAAGCTAGTGTTGTCATTTTAAAACAAGAAGATGTTGTTTTAAGGAAGGGTGAATGGATAGTGGTTGATAATCCATACTTGGCATTTTCTAAGGTTGCAAATTTTTTCCTTAAAAAAAATACTTTTAAATCTTCTATAAATTCAAATGTAAATATAGCGCTAGATTCTGAAATATCACCAGATTGTTATATTGGGCCATTTAATTCAATTGGCAGTAAAACAATCATTCGTAAGCGCGTTTATATTTCATCAAATACCTCAATTGGTAATAATGTAACTATCGGCGAAGGCTCAAAGCTACACCCAAATGTAACAATTGGTAATGATGTAGTTATTGGAAAGAACTGTGAAATTTTTTCAAATGCTTCTATTGGAACTGATGGGTTTGGGTACGCCCAAGATTTAAATGAAGTATGGAATAAGATACCTCAAATCGGCTCTGTTATTATCAAAGATAACGTTGATATTGGCGCTAATACAACCATTGATAGAGGTGCTATAGACAACACAATTATAAACTCAGGAGTTAAAATTGATAATCAAGTTCAAGTAGGTCACAATTGCTTTATTGATGAAAATACTATAATAGCAGGGTGTGTGGGCATAGCTGGCAGCACCAGAATTGGTAAAAATTGTAAAATTGGTGGAGCAGCGATGATTTTAGGCCACCTTGAAATTAATGACAATATAACAATATCTCCTGGAACAATGATTACAAAGTCTTTAAATAAATCTAATAGTAAATATACTGCTATCATGCCTTTCATGGAGCATAAACAATGGCTTAAGCTAGCAACAAAATTACGGGAAAAATAAAAATAAGATGTCTAATAATAAATTATCGATGGATATACATGAAATACTAGATCATTTGCCACATAGGTATCCTTTTATTCTTGTTGATCGGGTAATATCTATGAAGCTTGGGAAAGAGATAACAGCTATTAAAAATGTGACCATTAATGAACCTTATTTTCCAGGCCATTTTTCATATCACCCCGTTATGCCTGGCGTTTTAATAGTTGAGGCTCTTGCACAAGCAGCCGCATTATTATCTTTTAAAACAATGGATACAAAGCCAACGGAGGATTCGGTTTATTATTTTGCTGGAATTGATAATGCCCGTTTTAAAAAGCCTGTAAATCCAGGTGATCAAATAGTATTACATGTAAAAATAGATAGGGTTCTTAAGGGGATATGGAAGTATTCTGGAACGGCAACTGTGGATAATGAGATTGTTGCAGAGGCCAATATGATGTGTATTTTAAAAGAAATTAAAAAATAATTTTATGGAATTTGAGCAAAAAATTCATTCAACAGCTTTAATCCATCCTAAGTCTAAAATACATCCCACCGTCAAGGTTGGAGCCTATTCGGTTGTAGGTGAGAATGTCCAAATTGACAAGGGATCCGAAATTGGAAATTTTGTTACTTTGGCTGGCAATACAACTATTGGCGTAGATAATAAAATTTACCATTATTGCTCTCTTGGAGAAGTTCCTCAAGATAAGAAATTTAAAAATGAAAAAACTTACTTATCCATTGGGGATGGCAATACAATTCGTGAGTTTTGTACCTTCAATGTTGGTACGATTGATGGTGGAGGGGTTACTCAAGTTGGGAATAATAATTGGATAATGGCTTATGTCCACATTGCCCATGATTGTAAGTTAGGAAATGATATTGTATTAGCTAACAATAGTTCACTTGCTGGACATGTCGAAATTGATAACTTTGCAATACTTGGTGGCTTTACCTTAGTCCATCAATTTTGTAAGATTGGGGCGCATATCATAACTGCTGTTGGAACTATTAGTCTTAAGGATATTCCTCCATATGTAAGGGCGGCTGGGGACAATGCAAAGCCTAATGGTATCAATATTGAAGGGTTAAAAAGACGAAATTTCTCTACTCAAGCTATATCAGATATTAAAAAAGCTTATAAGGTAATTTATAGGGAAGGGAATACAATAGACGTAGCAAAAACGATACTTGTAAATCTTGCTAAAAAAACTAACGAAGTTAATCTTTTCATTGATTTTATAGATAAGTCTAAAAGAGGCCTTGTAAGGTAAATGCCAAAAATTGCAATCTTAGCAGGGGAGGCGTCAGGCGATTTAATTGGAAGTCATTTAATGTCTTATCTAAATACCAAAATAAAAAATTTAGAGTTTATTGGTATTGGTGGACCAGAAATGAGCAAGCATGGCTTGATTTCATATTTCGACTATAGAGAATTAAGTGTTCACGGATATTTCGACGCATTTAAGAAAATTTTCCGACTATTATCTTTAAGAAGCAATGTAGTAGATTATTTTTTAGAAGAGCAACCAGATATATTTATTGGTATTGATGCTCCAGATTTTAATTTTGGGGTAGAGCAGAGATTGAAATCTAACAATATACCCACCTTTCACTATGTAGCTCCATCAGTATGGGCTTGGAGGAAGGGAAGGGTATTCGAAATAAAAAAAAATGTTAATCATTTGTTTACAGTTTTTCCTCATGAATCTAAAATTTTTCAAAAAGCTAAAGTTCCACTTACATTTGTTGGGCACCCATTAGCAAATAAAATACCCATTAATCCAATTGTAAATAAAGGCCGTGAAATATTGCACCTTAATAAAGGTAAAACAATTATTACGCTATTACCTGGTAGTCGATCAAGTGAAATTAAATATCATTTAGAATTAATGATAAATACCGCAATTTTAATTAATAAAGAATTGGTATGGCGAAAGTTAAGTCCGGCAGAATTTTTAATTCCTATTAACTCTAAAGATAATTATAACTATATGTCTAATATGCTTAATTTTTATTGCAATAAGATTAAAAAAATTAAACTCATTATTGGGCATTCTCATGAGGCAATCTGTTCAGCAAATATGGTAATAGCTGTTTCTGGAACAGCAACACTTGAAGCCGCTCTTTATAAAAAACCTATGATAATTGTTTATAAAACCTCCTTACTCTCTTACCTTTTGTTAAAAAATATGTTGTTAATCCCTTATATTGGCTTACCTAATATCTTATTGAATAGATTTATAGTTCCTGAATTCCTCCAAAATAAAGCAACCCCAGAGAGCATCTCAAATAAAGCAGTTGAAATTTTGACAGATAAAAAACTTCAAAATTATTTAAACACTAAATTCAAAGATCTTCATATAAAGCTGAAGAGAAATGGTTCTGAACTTATCTATAGAAAAATAATTAAATACCTAAAATGACACTTATTTGTGGAATAGATGAAGCAGGGAGGGGCCCGCTTTGTGGCCCTGTTTATGCTTCTGCAGTAATTTTAGATTCTGACCTTGTTATAAATAATCTTAAAGATTCAAAGAAATTATCTAAAAAAAATAGGGATATTCTATATGATGAAATAAAATCAAAAGCTGTTGATTATGCTTACGCAACAGCTTCAGTTGAAGAAATTGATAAAATTAATATTTTACAAGCATCATTATTAGCTATGAAAAGAGCATTTAACCTTCTTAACACTAAACCTGATTTTATTTATATAGATGGATTATATTGCCCAGATATAAAATTATTGCCAATGGAAGCCGTGGTGAGAGGTGATTCATTAATAAAGGCTATATCTGCAGCATCTGTTATTGCAAAAGTTGAGCGCGATAAACATATGGTTCAACTTGATCAAGAATATCCGGAATATAACCTCAAAAAACATAAAGGCTACCCAACGAAAGAGCACCTGCAGTTAATAAGTCAACATGGTATTAATAAAATTTATCGATTATCATTTAAACCAATTAAAGAACTAATTAATAAGAAAGATACATAGTTGCTTATCGATATCAATATATTTTTTCAGATTCCAATTTTCAATTGAATCACAAATCACCCTCTCTTTACTGCTAGTTAAATTTATTGCTAAACAAAGCCTAATTTTTTTATCTAATATTTTCAAGAGATCTTCAAATAGTTGTTGATTCCTATAAGGAGTTTCAATGAATATTTGAGTTTCTTTTTCTTCCTTTATAGATACCATCATTTTTTTTATATACAGTTCTTTGTCAATTTTATCTATTGGGATATAGCCATGAAATTTGAATTTTTGCCCATTAAACCCAGACGCCATAAGGCTTAATATAATAGATGAGGGGCCAACTAAGGGCTTAATTTTTATATTGTTTAAATGTGCATACTCAACAATTTTAGATCCAGGATCAGCAACACAAGGGCTCCCAGAGTCTGAAAGTAACCCCATATCATTTCCATTATAAATAGGTCCAAAGTATTCTTTTAAATCATTAGTAGTTGTTTTATTGTTATGTTTAAAAAGTGTCACTGACTGTATCTCAGATTTCAAGCTTAACTCTTTGATAGTTTTTCTAGAAATCTTTTCATTTTCAACAATAAAATATTTTAGATTATGCAGTTGTTTTTTTTGCTCATCTAATAGAAAAGTGACATTTTCATTTTGCTCAATCGAAGAGGGGATAATAAAAAGAACACCTAAATCATTAGACTTAACTGTCATTTATGTTTATTCCAATTTTCTTAAGCATATCAACTAAAGTAATTAAAGGTAGACCGATTACAGCTGTTGGGTCACTACTATTAATTTCATCTAATAGAGTTATCCCTAACCCTTCTGATTTAATACTGCCTATACAGTTAAAAGGCTGTTCTTTTTTTAAATAGTTCTCAATTTCTGTCAAATTTAAATTTTTATATTTAACGTTAAAGCTAATAACTTTTTTTTGAAGAATTTTTTTCTTGTTGTAGTTGACGCAAATAGCACTATGAAAATTAACCTTTTTTCCACTCAATTCTTGCAATTGTGAAACGGCCCTTTTGTAATCTAGGGGTTTCTGTATTTGAATATTATTATATTCTGCTGTTTGGTCACAGCCAATTACAATGGCCTCTTTAAATTGATTAGAAACTTTCTTAGCTTTTTCTTCTGCAAGCCTATTTGCTGAATCATATGCCGTTTCTGACTCTTTTCTAACCTCCTCCATCTCTGGCTTAACAATTGTAAATTCCATCAATAATCTTTCAAGTAATATTTTTCTATAGACAGACGAAGATGCAAGGATAATTTGGGGCATAATTAATTGTTAGTTACGATTGAATCTCAAGCAAAGTTTCATTCGGTGAAACTTCATCGCCCTTACTGATGTTTATTGCAACAACTGTTCCCGATTTTGCAGCTTGAATTTCATTTTCCATTTTCATTGCTTCAATTACGATTACACTATCACCTGCACTAATTTTATCGCCAATACTAACTTTAATATCAACTATTTTTCCAGGCATTGCAGTTGTAATACAACCATCATGAGTTGGTTTTGGTCTTGCACTTTCTTTTTTATTGCTCAAATTCGGAACATTTGGACTTGATGACGATGATGGTTTATTAACCAACATCTCATCCAATGTCTCAACTAAAACTTCTTCTGAAATTCCATCCACTGACACATAAAATGGTCTTTCTGCTTCGCTTGGATCACCTGAGCCAGTTAAATTAATATGGTACGTTTCACCATGTAGCGTAATGTTGAATTCAGTTGGAGCGAAATGGTCTCCCTTTTTCATCTCTTCTTCTTCATTTAGTAACTCTTCTGGCTCTAATGACCCAGCGTTTCTTTCCTGGAGAAATTTTGTGCCTACATCAGGGAACATTGCGTAAGTTAAGATGTCCTCATCAGACTTTGAAAAAGATTCTGATTTAGCTTTAAGATTAGCAACTTCTGGCTTTAAGCTATCTGCTGGTCTTGATGTAATTTCTTTTTGGTCCCCAATAGCTTTTTCCTTTATATCATTATTTAATTTTCCTGGTGGCATCCCATACTGGCCTAAAAAATAATTTTTTACCTCAGTTGTAATTGTTTTATACCTTTCACCTGTGATGACATTTAATGCTGCCTGTGTCCCAATAATTTGAGATGTTGGGGTTACTAATGGGGGGTAGCCTAAATCTTTTCTAACCTCAGGAATCTCTTTCAAAACCTCATCCATTCTATCCAATGCACCTTGATCTTTTAATTGATTAGATAGATTTGAAATCATTCCGCCCGGAACTTGATTAATTAATACTTTAGGATCTAAACCTGTAAATTTAGATTCAAATTGCCAATATTTTTTTCTGTTTTCTTTTAAATATTCTGTTATTTCATCGATTTTAGATAAATCAATATCAGTTTTATAGCCCATATCTTCCAGGGCAACAATGGTTGACTCAGTAGTTGGGTGGCTTGCTCCTTCAGAGTAACTTGAATTACATGTATCAATTATTGTTGCACCTGCTTCAACTGCAGAGATAAGGTTTACAGTTGCGAGGCCAGATGTTGCATGGCAATGCATATGAATTGGAATGCTAATATTTTTAACCAATGATTGAACTAACTCTTTTGTTACATTAGGCGTTAATAACCCAGCCATATCTTTAATTGCAAGGCTGTCACAGCCAAGCTCTTCTATTTTTTTTGCTAAATTAACAAAGTATTCGATATTATGAACTGGAGAAGTAGTGTAACTAATAGTTCCTTCAGCATATTTTTTATATTTTTTTACTGCCTTTATTGAAACTTCAATATTTCTAATATCATTAAGTGCATCAAATACCCTAAAAATATCTACACCATTATCAGCAGATTTCTTAACAAACATATCTACAACATCATCGGAATAATGGCGATAACCTAATAAATTTTGGCCTCTTAGTAGCATTTGAATTTTACTGTTTGGGAGTGCTTTTCTAAGCTTAGTTAATCGCTCCCACGGGTCTTCCTTAAGGTAACGAACACATGCGTCAAAGGTTGCTCCACCCCAAGCCTCAATGGACCAAAAATTTAATTTATCGAGCATCGGGCATACTGGCAGCATGTCTTCAGTTCGGAGGCGAGTCGCAATGTGACATTGATGCCCATCTCGTAAAACCAGTTCTGTTATATTAATCTTCTTCATATGTTTTATATTCCCTCATGTGCAGCTATTGCAGCACCTATGGCTGCCGCAATAACTTCTGGCGGTAGTTCATCTTCGTAATCTGCCAACTCTGGATGTGTATCTACAAAGCTAGTATTAAACTCAGCATCAATGAAATTTTCGTTTTTTAGTATTTCAAGATAATAAGGTATGGTTGTTTTAATTCCAAATACTCCAATATCACCTAAAGCCCTTCTCCCTCTGTGGATTGCATCAGACCAAGTCATTGCCCATATTGTTAGTTTTGCACACATTGAGTCATAATAGGGTGGTATTACGTAACCTGTATAAATCGATGCGTCTGTTCGAACTCCTGGTCCCCCAGCGGCATAATACCTTGTTATTTTACCAAAAGATGGTAAAAAGTCTTGCTTTGGATCTTCGGCATTAATCCTAAACTCAATGGCAAAGCCCCTGTATGAAACTTCTTCTTGTTTGTATCTTAATTTTTCACCACTCGCTATTTTTATCTGTTCTTGAACTATATCAACACCTGTAATGGCTTCTGAAATAGTATGCTCAACTTGAAGTCTTGTATTCATCTCCATAAAATAAAAATTATTATCGGTGCCAAGTAAAAATTCTACAGTGCCTGCATTCTCATAACCAACAGCTTTTGCTGCTTTAACCGCTAAATTACCAATATAATTTCTTTGATCTTCATTTAATTGAGGCGAAGGTGCAATTTCAATAAGTTTTTGATTTCGTCTTTGAATAGAGCAATCTCTTTCATAGAGGTGTATGGCATTGCCATGACTATCAGACAATATTTGGACTTCTATATGTTTTGGTGTCACAACGCATTTTTCCATAAATACTTCTGGTCTTCCAAAAGCTTTAGTTGCTTCGGAAATGACTCGGTCATAATTAGAATTTAATTCAGTGTCATCATCACACCTTCTAATGCCTCTTCCACCACCACCATTTGTCGCTTTAAGCATAATTGGATATCCAATATCATTTGCAATAACAATAGCTTCATCCAAGCTAGCTACATTACCCTCACTACCAGGAATAACTGGTATACCAGCTTCAATCATAGCCTTCCTGGCTTGAATTTTGTCCCCCATACGTTTTATTAACGTAGAATCTGGACCAATAAATTTAATATTTCTTCGTTCACAAACTTCTGCTAATTCTGGGTTCTCAGATAGAAACCCATATCCAGGATGAATGGCATCACATCTTGCAGTAACAGCAAGATTGACAATCCTATAAGGACTTAAATATCCAGATAATGGATCAGAGCCAATAAAATAAGATTCGTCTGCTTTTTTAACATGTAGCGAGTGCCGATCAGCTTCTGAGTATATAGCAACGCTAGTTATACCCATTTCTTTACAGGCTCGAATTATGCGGACTGCAATTTCTCCGCGATTAGCTATTAAAATTTTTTCAATCAAAAATTGAATTTCCTTGGGTTATTTCTTAAGTAGTACTGATTTTTTTGTTTTTTATATTCTTTAATTATAACATGTGACTTAAAGCAATTTTCATGCTGAATAGATTGTAAATTATTAAATAAAGTGCTAATCAAGCTGAATTATTTATAAAATATATGATTTTATGCTAAAATTTCGCTTTAAATTTTGAGCAAAACTTCTTAACTTCCAAGTAGTTAGAATTTTAAAGTTCATTATTATATTAAGGAGTTATTATGGCCGTTCAGAAAAGTAAAAAATCAACATCAAGAATAGGTATGCGCCGCTCACACGACAGTTTGACAACACCAGCTTTAGCGATAGAGCAAACAACTGGCGAAACTCATTTAAGACATCACGTCAGCGCTTCTGGTTTTTACAAAGGTAAAAAAGTTATAGCAACCAAAGGTGAATAAACTCTTTTTAGCTATTACTTAAATTATGCAACATTCAATTGCCATTGATGTAATGGGCGGAGATTATGGAATTAAAGTTACAGTTCCAGCATCAATACAAATTCTTCAGCAATTTTTAGAGATTAATATGATTCTTGTTGGGAATGAGGTTGAAATAAAAAAATCTCTTTCCAGCTTTAAGGTTAATAATCATCCTCGGTTAAGCATTGTTAATGCAATAGAATCAGTTGGAATGGATGAGTCACCACAATCTGCCCTAAAAAATAAGAAAAATTCTTCGATGCGGTTAGCTATTAATTTAGTGAAGTCTAATAATGCCTCAGCATGCGTAAGTGCTGGCAATACTGGCGCTCTAATGGCGACTGCTCGCTTTGTGCTAAAAATGCTTCCTGGTATTGAGAGACCAGCGATTGCTTCAAACTTTCCAAATAGAACCGGGGGTGTTACTTGCGTCTTAGATTTGGGGGCTAATACAGACAGCACCCCTGATCAACTTCTTCAGTTTTCTGTAATGGGGGCTATGTTAACTAGCGCTCTAACTAAAAAGAAAAATCCATCAGTTGGGCTTTTAAATATTGGGTCTGAAGATATTAAAGGTAACGAGGTGGTTAAAAAAACTTTCGTACTTCTTAAAGAAAGTCATTTAAATTTTTATGGTAACGTAGAAGGTGACGATATCTTTAAGGGAACTACCGATGTTGTTGTGTGCGATGGATTTGTTGGAAATGTTGCA
>Ga0115004_10001395_pt1 | contig 19766 bp, 9 predicted proteins | sample ArcticOcean_MG_C_10_FD_88737 | JGI IMG/M metagenome (GOLD analysis project Ga0115004, IMG submission 88737) | Marine microbial communities from western Arctic Ocean - ArcticOcean_MG_CB11_90 | ecosystem: Environmental > Aquatic > Marine > Oceanic | place: Arctic Ocean: Canada Basin | collected... | reverse complement strand
GCGCGTTGGTTCAAAGGCATGCTCCCCGAAACCGTTCTGAACCCAAACCCCTCCGCCGGTAACTTTTCCTGCAGCCACGTCAGCGTGGACGTGAACTGCGAGAAAATTAAGGCCTTGTTCGCGGGACTCGCCGCGCGCATCGCGCGGAGCTCCTCGACAATCGCGCGGAGCTTTGAGTCGGACTGAATCACCACGGGCGCGGCGGGTTCTTCGTCGTCAAGTAAGGGCGCGGCGTTTGGAAGTGCCAAGGCGAGCGCACCGGGAGGGACGTATTCGTCGTCGTCGTCGTCATTCGTGGCGGGTCCAGGGGCGACCGGCGCGACGGGCGCGGCGCGGCGGCGTTGAACCCCCGACGCGTCAATCAGCGCGCGGCAGCCAACCTGCGGGCACTCGCACATGGTGTTCGGCACAGGCGCGGCGCCTCTGCCGCGACCTCGGCCGCCGCCCCGGCCTCGGCCTCGGCCGCGCCCTCCCGCGACGGCATCCGCAACCCTCGTCGTGTGTTCCAGCAAACAGTCCTTGCAGAAAAAGTGCCCGCACCCCGTGCGCATGGGCGTGTCACAAAGCTCCGCGCAAATCCCGCAAGCCTTGTCCGCGCCGTCCACGGGGGCGGGAACCACGGGTTTCGCGTCAACCGCGGCGGCGGTGCCCTGGTCGTTGTCCCCCAGGCCCACTCGAAATCCCCGCCCCATCTCCCCGTCGCCCGGCGCGGCGTTTTCGTCGCCTTCGCCAACGTTCGGCTCAGCCTTGGCCCCGCCGTTGCCGTTGCCGTTGAGTTTCACGTCCCCGCCCGCCGCCGCGATTCGAAGTTCTTCGCGTTCGCGCGCTTCCCTCGCGCGTCGCGCCGCCTGCACATGCGGACTCTCCATGTCGAGGTCCGCCGCGGTGAGTTTCCCGCCGCTGCACAGTCTTCGTAACGGGGTGAGCAGGGACATGACGGAGAGGATTTTCGACGAGATGTACGCGTCGCCTCTCGCGGCGTAGGTGTCGTCGAACCGCGCCTTCGCCGCCGCGTGTACCTCCAAGTACTTCTTGCGCTCCTCCATGTCCAGGGTGACTTCCACGAAGGATTCCGTTTTCTTGGGAAGCTCGAGAATTTTCCTCCCGTTCAGGGTTTGCTCCTTGGTGTGCCGAACAGTGATGCTCGCCATTAACTCCACGGCTAACGTCGGCGCCTCCCCCATCACCCGCCCCGTGCGCGACAGCGGGTTCCGGAACCACGCTTCGAAAAGCGACCGGGTTTGGCACGGGTACGCGCCAAGGAACTTGAGCTGGCCGTGCAGGTCGTTGATATCGGCGCCCATGGGCGTTCCCGTGCACGCCCACCGCCTCGCGCTCCTGAGCTCGTGACACGCCTTGCTCTGCGTGGTTGTCGCGGACTTGGCCATGTGCGCCTCGTCAAGCACGATGCGGTACCACTCGATCTGCGCGGTGGGGTGGTTTAAACCAACCTTCCCGCGGTCGGACGCGATTGTTTGGTACGTCGTGACCACCAGGTCGTAGTCGTTCGCCAAACGCACCGGGTCCCGGACGCGTTTCTGGCCGTGGTACATGTGGATCCGCAAACCGTTCGCGGCGTCCAGCTTCGAGCGCGCTTCGTCGATCCACTGGCCGACCAGGGAAACCGCGCACACCACAAGCGTCGCGGTTGAGCGGATCGCCAAGGCGGGGGCTGCGCGCGCGATGCCGTGGGGCGGCGCCCCGTCGGGGCGGGTAAACGCGTGTTCGCTCGGGGAGACGCACGTGGTGCCAACCGGGTCGCCATTTTGGAGCCAGTTCCGGGGCGGGGGGTTGCTCAGCACCAACCCTAAGACTTCAATAGTCTTACCCAAACCCATCTCTTCGCAAAGGAACCCGCCTTTGGGAAGCGCGGGGACCAGGGTTTGGGGAAGGACCAGCCTGAAAAACGGGGAAAACAAGACGGGCGCGCCTTTCGCGGTGACAGAGGGAACCTCGATCCACATCAAGTTCCGCATCCCACCAGGCGCCGCTTCCAGCTCGAGCATCCGCGCCAACGATTGAAGCTGGTACTCCCGCATCTCCACCGCTAAACCCACCGGTTGCGTCGCCGCGGACCGGCCATGCATCTCGAGGCGTTTCATGAACTCGGGAATCGACCGCGCGCCGCCGTCCTCGCGCGCGCGCTCCGAGTACCCGCGGAACTCCAACAGTTTGTCCCCCCAAAACAGCGTCGTGAGGGTTTCGTGCAACGCGTCACCGTTGCCGCTTTTCGCGCCGCTGCCGCGGTTGTACCCGGAAACGGTGTACGCGCCGTTGAAATCCGCTTGAAGGTCGCTGCCGTGCCAGTAGCTCCAGACGTTTTTGTGCGCGCCAAGCGAGCTGAACGCGGTGGTGCCGTCTGTGATCCGCGCCGTCGCGCTCGCGTCCAACAGCGAGCGGCACGTCCACGACAACGGCCCGTTGAACAGACGCATGCGAGTGTTTTCGTCGTTCGGTTTTTTGAAATCCTCGTTCTTGACAAACAGGGAGATTTCAAGCGTTCCTTGCGTTTGCGAAACCGGGTTTATCGTAACCACGGTGCGCACCAAGGGGTGGAACGGTTTCCAGCGCAGGCGCGACGGGTGGCGGCTCGCCGGGTTCCGCGCGTGGTCGTGCGGCTTCACCTCGACGTGAAACGTCACGCTGGCGCGCATGATTTCCTCAATCAAACGGTTGGACCGCGCCGCCGCGCCGTCTTCGGACGCTTGGCATTTGTATAAATCAGCAGACGCTTTCTCGTCCGCAACCGCGGTGGCGTGCTTCTCCGCGCCCCCCGGAAGCAGCTTCAAATCCTTTTTGATCAAAGCCTTCGCCGTCGCGGTCATTTGCGCGTAGTCAAACACAGCGGTCACGCCGTGCACCAAAAACCCTTTCTTGTCCCACGGCGAAATGTTCAGCTGGCTCTTGGAAACGTGCTTGGGCGTCTTGGCGAAACTCTGCTTCACCGGCTCGCCGTTCGCGGACACGGCTTTGCGCAGCCGAACGTCGTCAAGCGCTTGCGCGTCGCCGAAGTGGAAACTGGTGTGGTGCGAATTCGGGGATTCCGTGTGCAGTAAAAGCGGAAGAGGAAGGTGGCGTTTCGGGGCGGGCTCATTCGCGACCGCTTGACGCTTGCCTTTGTCTTTGCCAAACAAACTTACGCGCGGCGCGGGCGCCGCGCTCGTGGGCGTCGCGCCGGCGTCCGAAACGCACGACTCGAGAACGCACTTAACGCGTTGCGCGATGTCCGCGTCTTGCGTTTCGCCGCCCAAGGTGAGCTCGGTTTGCCCGAACAGCCCTTCGTCGACCCGCTCGGTTAACCTCGCAGGCACCACAATGGGAATCCCGAGCGTTCCAAAGTACTGCGCCTTTTTCAAACCGGACCGCGCGTACTGGTCCTCGTGTTCGGAGTTGTTGTGGTGGTACCCGTACCGGTAGTCGTGCGCGGGGGGGATGTGCCCGTGCTTCAAGAGAAACGCGGCGTCGTCACTTTCCTTCGCCGCTTTCTTCGCCGCGGCTTTCACGTCGTAGTCCGCGATGTCCTTCGCCTGCGCCTTCGCCTTGACTCCGATTCGCGCAAAGTCGAACATGTACGTCGGGTTCACCACCGCGAGCTGTTTCGCGTCTTTGGGTAAGATGTACGCCACTAACACGTCCCGTACGTTGGCTCTACAGGGGTCAACCTTACCGATCCCCAGCCCACGGTTGTGGTGTTCGAACTTGAACCCGCACTTTTCCGGGAAATCCCGGGCAAAACCCTTGACTTCCCTCGCCGGTTTCGACAGGGACGAATCGTCGAAGGTGGTGTACACGCGGCTGATTTTGCTCTCCATGCGGTGGGGCGCGGGAGCGGAGTCCGGGTCCACGGGGTCGTTATCGTGCGCCCGGTACACCACGTTCGCGAGCAAAACTCGGGATTCAGACGACACGGTTTCGCGACACGTTTCGCGAATCAAACCCACGATGTCCCCGATCGTGCCGTTGACGGGAACCTCCACCGCGATGTCTTTCGGGCGGTTTTTACCAAGCGAATCCACCACAAGAACGCGCATAAGGACGTGCGTGCGAACCGCGGGGTCACCCGGGCGAATCATGGGCAGCACCTCCAGGTACTTGGGGTTCCCTGAGTTCCCCGAGTAGCTGTTCGGGTCATCCGTGTTTAAAAGGTTGAGCAACCCGAAACGCGAGTTGTCGTTCATCTTCTCCTTGATGTACTTCACCGCGGTGTCGTAGCTGGAGCACCGCACTCCGAAAGGCGCGCCGCTTTGGATCTTGGCGTTCAGGGATGTCGCGGTGAACCCGCCGCGAAGCGCGATTGGAACTTGGACCGTCCCGAGAAGCGTCACGGACGGAAGCGTCCGTGGGTCGGGCATCTGCGTCACGAGCGCGGGGCGCGTGGCCATCTCGTCGTCCTTGCTCACGATCGGCGCGGGGGGCATGGGAACAATCGGGTCGATTTCGGGCCGAGGTGCGGCGAACCCGGCGCCGCCATAGGGCAAAGGCACGGCGCGCGCGCCGGCGCCGGATTGGATTTTCCGCCGCATAGCGTCCCACTTCTGTTGACCAGACTTCGCGTCGCAGTGCACGGCCCAGTCCTTGCAAGGCGCCTGGACGTCGCAGCAGTAGCACCTTTGTGGATTGAGAAAGGGGTTGGTGGATGATAGGAGTTCAGCGACGTTGGGGTACGCGCGGGGGGTCGCGTCCGGAAACGTCGCGCCATGTCTTTGTTTGTGAAAAAAAGCGTCGGTCCGCCAGTCCAGCGGAACTGGGCACCCTCTCGGAAGCCTCAAGAGGCGAAAAAACATGACCGCCCGTCGCGGGGGGAAGCGCTGGGGGGCGTACCAGCAGTTGGGGCAGTGCGTGATGTGGGTCGTGCTCTCGAACTTGAACACCGCACACGCGTGTCGCGGGTGCGGATAGTCCACCAGGGCGTCGTCGCCCACCATGCCTGAGAAGTCGAGGGGGAGGGGGTGGTGAGAAAAGGTTTGACGACCGGAAAAGCGCGTGAGAACGCGAGTGTCAGATCTGACCACCTTCCTCCTGGAAAGACCCATCGCGAAGTCGTATCGGAAAGGAAATCGCGGTGTCGTATCGGCACGTGCTCACGACGATGCGTGATGAAGAGAGTGGCGATACTGGCGCCGTAGCACGGACATGAGACGTCGTGAGAAGAGGTGCCAACAATTGCTTACCGGTTATCTCGATCTCGTCGTCGTCCGCAGCACCGCCAGCCGCACCCACGGGGGCGCGTATCTCGCGTGCGGCGTCGACTACTCGAACCTCCACGTCATCCTCATCCATCGGGGCAGCCTCATCTTCGCTGCTGTCGAGCAGCTCGACCACCTCGATTTCGTTCGCCATGGCGGCGACGCACCTTGCGTGCGGGCCAACAATGAAAAACAAACTCGAATTTGGCGGGAGGTGATTTCGGCTTTTGCGACGAGCGAGGGTTTTATCAGGCTGAAAATCGAGGGTCGAGGGAGTGCCAAGAGTCGTGCCTAGAGTCGCGTCGAGAGTCAAACAGAGAGTGGATAAACAGATGTGTCGATAGTTTCAGTGCATTACGAACAATCCGCACGTGGCCACGGCGAATCACGCACTACGCTACGACGTTTACCCCGCCGGCGAGCCGATTGACCAAGCGCGTTTCCAACAAACCCACTAGTAGCGACGAAAACCCAAGACTTACTTCAGCTTCTTCTTGATGCGCAGCTGGTTGGTGTGGCCGCACTTCTTCTTGCGGCAGTTCACGGCGCGCTGGTGGAGGCGGGCGTAGCACCTGGGAGGGTAAGGGGAGGAGACACACTCGTCAGCGGGTGTTGGGAAAGCGGGCAGTCGGGTGTCGGGGCGAGCGCGTCGGCGCGTCGCGAAAAGGCGTCGTCACCCAGTGAGACGCGACGGAGTGTGACCCCCCGGAATGACCGCGAGGCGGGTGCGATCCACCACGTGGCAAAGTGAAAGGGCGGTCTGTCTGTCGTTTTCGGGTCCGTTTTTCGACTTGGCAGAATAGAGTGTCTGTCAAGACAAACTTTATGGCCCTTGCTTTTGTTTTTCGTTTTTGTGTCGAGTCGCGCGTCGGGAAAAGAATTGGAACGCGAGTTTTCTCGATCGCGCGGGCCGGCGCGGGTACTCACTTGCGGCAGATCATCTTGTCGACGTTCGTCTTGCGGGCCAGCACCACGAGGGAGGGCTCGATGATACCTCCGCGCAGGCGGAGCACCAGGTGAAGCGTGGATTCCTTCTGGATGTTGTAATCCGCGAGCGTGCGGCCATCCTCAAGCTGCTTGCCCGCGAAAATGAGGCGCTGCTGGTCAGGGGGGATACCCTCCTTGTCCTGGATTTTCGCCTTCACGTTGTCGATGGTGTCCGAAGACTCCACCTCGAGGGTGATGGTCTTACCCGTGACTGCGAGGAGGGAAAAAGGGGTGGGAAGTGGGGCGGGTGGTCAGCGAGTGCCCTCGAGTGCCCTGCAGCTAGAAAAAACGATGCCGTTTTCGCGACGAACGCGGACGCGGAGCGCGCGCCGCGGCTGCCCCCGACGACCACGCGATGCCTCCGGAGACGACGCAGCTGGGTCGACACAACACGTGCGGTGTCGCCCACACGCTTTCCGAATGCATTCACATCACGTGGGAGGTCGCCACGGCGGTTTCCGGATGGCCGAACCCCGCGCGTCGCGTGTCATCGGCATAAACCCTAGAACTCCGAACCGCGTGGGACACCGCATCGGGAGGCGCTGACGAGTACGCGACGTCCGCAAACGGGTTCGCGCGACTTACGGGTCTTCACGAAGATTTGCATGATGGCGTTCCTTGAACGTCTTCCTCAAAGCCGTTCTGACGCGCGGCCAATAAGGGCGAGGAGCGCGCGAGGGTCGAGTGTAAAAAGCCCATCGTCGCGAGAAACGAACGAAAGCGAGAAAACAGGTGGACAACGAGAAAACTTTGACAGAAAAGTGTGACGAAATCCGTACGAGCAATCAGTCATGATATTGTACGTTTGATCACAAAAGTCGTTTTCATCTCCATCACATCCGCTCCAGAGGTTCGATCATAAGCAGCCTTAAACCGTTGTCGATTACTTGCTTGAACGCCTTGCACAGGTGCACCCTGGCGTGCATCGCACTCGCGCCGTCCCAGCCCCCCGCGTCCAGCACCGAGTCCACCGGAAGAATCCGCACGCCGGTCGGTCCGTAGTACGCGGACAGCGCTCTTACCATGTGGTTCAGAAAGTCGCACACTTTGTGCGTGCCGTACTGTGGAAGCAGGGGCGGCTCGGGAAGCGCTGGGGACGCGCCGTCCCGGATCATGCTCGCGAACGGTAACATAAACTCCATGAGAATTTCCCATTCCTTGTCGTCGTCAAGCTTACCAGTGTCGCACTTCGACAACTCGGGCAACGCCGGGACGCGCCCATCCGCGACTTTCTTTTCAAACTTCCGCACCACCGACGCGACGCGGGTGGAGTTGTACAGAATGAACGGCGCCGACGCGTCTTCGAAGTCGGTGATTTTCGCGATATCGAAGTTGATTTGTGTTAAGCAACCAACGGAAAGCAACGCGTACTTCATCGCCGCCGTTGATACTTCGTGCGTGACCTGTTCGAAAAACTCAGGCGTGACGTCTTCGCCTTTTTCTAAAAACTTCTTGCCCATTTTTTCCTTGATCACGGTTTTCAGATCGTCGTACAAGTCATCCGCCAGGAGATACCGCCCTCTGCGGCCGCTCATTTTCCCCGTCGTCAGCTTGACAAGGTCGTAAGAAAGGTGGTACTGCCGCCCTTTCATCTCAGGGTTCATCATCATCATCCCTAAACTCACTTTCTGCTGCGCCAGCTCTTGTTCGGAACAAATAATGTTGAGAATCAAATCACTCCGCGCCGCTTTTTTGAACGAGTACACGATATCCCGGTACGTGTACAACGTACTGCCGTCCGGCCGCAACACGTACAACGGAGGGTAATCTTTCTGGTACCCGCCTTTCCCCAGCTTCAAGCCCTGGTCCGTGATGAAGGACGCCATGTCGAGGTACGCGCCCTGCGGAACCCCTTGCTCGTTTTTTTGCGTCTGCGGAACAAAGTAGTCGCTGTTTTTCATGATCTCCAACACCTTGTCATTCGAGCCTTCCCACCCTAGTTCGGATTCGAAGTCGAAAACATCGTGCTGGACGTTGTAGGTTGACAGGGTTTGCTGCACACCGGTCAAGCAATCAACGACCATTTTCCGGAAAATCTTAATCGCCCACTCCTCCTGTTTCTCGTACGCCAGGTTTAGCTTCCCGGCTTCCGTTTTGATATCGTCGATTGTTCGGATATCCGCGATCATCACGGTCATCATCGCTTCGAATCGCTCCCTTAAGTCCTGGTAGATGTCGAAATACTCCACAACGCCTTTGGTTTTCTTCTCGTCCCCAGCCACGGCAGCGAGCGAGGTTCCCATCAGAGCCGCCACCGCGTCTGCGCCGAGCGCGCACGCGTCCTCCAGCGTCCCGAAATCCACACCAACCTGCTGCAGCTCCTGGCACGTGTTCATCACCGCGTACATCGCCCCGATCCAGTGGTCGATTTTCATGTACGGCTTGATTTTGTGGTATGTCCTGCTGTACGCCAGCGCCGTGAGGCCGATCTGCGCGCCGAGGTCGTTTACGTAAAAAGCCTGCGTCACATCCCACCCGCACGCTTGTTGCATCTTCGCGAGATGCGCGCCGATCATGACGTTGCGCAGATTACCGATGTGAAGCGGCGCGTTGGGGTTGCTGCTGGTGTGCTCGATTATGACTCGCTTCATGCCTGCGTGATCGGTGTGCCCGAATTTCTCGCCGGTGGTCTGTACCAGGTTTAGGACCAAGGAAAACACCCTTGCCCTGTTGACGAACAAGTTCAGGTACGGCCCAACCGCTTCCACCTTGGTGATCAGGCCGTCGTGCCCGCCCTCGATCTTGGCCTGAAGCCCCTCGCCGAGTTCCTTGACATACGCCACCGGGTTCACCTTCCTCGCGGCGCAGAACCGGCTCCATTGCACCGTGAAATCGGCTTTCGTTAGGTCTCTTGACTTGCCCACGGGAGGCAGATCCGTCGCGTCGGGTTCCTTCTCCGCGATGAAACTGCCGATCTCAGCGCTGAGGCGGTCGAAAAGCTCCTGCAGCGGGTCCTTCAGGGGAATAAAGGGGGGATCCGCGGTCATCGGGTGTGACGCGAGCGGCAGAGACCGTAAAACTCGAGGAAAGCGCGCTCGACGGGCAACGTGCGTGCCGAGAGCGCTGTCGAAGTCTACCCAACTGCGATCGGAAGATCCGCTTTTCCGCCGCGAGGCGGCGGGATCGGTCGGTTGACCACCGAAACTGCTGCTTTTTTATCACTGCGTCCCGCCTGCCATGCGTCATAGCCCCTAGCGCGGTGCCACACGCGCTGTTTGGTTGCCCGCGTCGAAGGCAGACTCGCGATTTTCGTGTGACACACGCCGTCTGCGCACGCGCGTTTTGTGTACCATCCGAACCGGCTGTGCTTAGCTACGCTCACGGGCCACGCAATCGGAAAATCGCGCCCCGCCGCCCTTCGCCGCCGCCTGCGAAGCTCAAAACAACTCGTGATCCACCGTTACCGCTGTACGGCGTTGAACGTGTTTCACCATGGGGCCTAAAAAGAAAAGCACGAAGAAGTTCGAAAAGAAGCACCTCACCGGTGCGATCGTTCGAAGGAAAGCGGAGAAAGTCGCGGCGCAGCGACGCCGGGAGAAGGAGATGCGTTTAGCCGCGTCTATGGCGGAGGATGCGAAGGGCGACGGCGATGGCGACGACGACGACGACGAAGCCGCGGCGGCGGCGAAGGACACTGCGGGAGGCAAGAAAAAGCTGGAAGACATGAGCATTGACGAGTTTTTAAACGCGGGGGCGGGGTACCAGGACGGGGACGGGGGGGATGACGACGATGAGGACGCGGGTGGGGAAGACGATGACGCCGAGCTCGAGGAAAACGAAGATGACGAACCGTTTCCGGATTCAGACGGCGAGGACGACGACGACGAAGACGAAGACGACGCCGCCGACGACGACGACGAACCCGTGGCTAACGTCAAGAAGTCCAACAAGCTGTTACGCCAGGAGATCGATACGCACAAGAAAGACTTGGAGTCGTTACAGGACACGGATCCCGAGTTTTACAAGTTTCTTCAAGACGAAGATTCGGAGTTGTTGGAGTTTGACGAATCGGAGGATGAGGATGACGACGAGGATGATGATGATGAGGACGACGAGGATGAGGATGTTGCCGGAAACAAGCCCGTTAAGCAGCTAAACGCCAAAACACTGACATCCGCCGTGGTGACGAAACTCTGCGAGAAGGCGAGCTCGGGGGAATCCCTGGGCGCCGCGCGCAACCTGCTGCGGGCGTACCGCGCGGCGGCGCACTACGGCGACGAGGACGAGGACGAGGAGGCTGGTGTGCGGTTGGCGTCATCGTCCGCTTTCCACGCCCTTGTGACGTTCACACTGGAGGAGATGGACACCATTTTAAGGGGTTTGCTAGGGCACGAACCGGCGGGGCACCCCGACGAAGCGCGGATGTTCAAACCGCACCAACAGTCGCGGTGGAAGAAAGTGGAACCTTTGGCGCGGTCGTTTCTCGGGAACACCCTGCATTTGCTAGGGCAGCTCACGGACCCTGATATGTCCCGGTTCCTGATGTCAAGGCTCAACGCGAGTGTGCCTTTTTTCCACACCTTCGAGCGCTTGACGCGGAAATCCCTGAAAGCCGTTTTGGCGCTGTTCGGGTCGGGCGAACCCGCGTTGCGGGTGCAGTCCATTTTGCTTATTCGGAACATGGCCGCGGTGCTTCCCCCGCCTACCCTGGAGCGCGCGGCGAAAGGCGTTTACAGGCAGTTCGCCGCGAACGCCAAGTTTGTCAACGCGGAATCCATCGAGCACGTCGTGTTCATGACCACGTGCGTGTGCGAGATTTACGGGCTGGACCAACACCAGTCCTACTCCCTGGCGTTTACGTACGTCCGGCAACTCGCGAGCCTGCTGCGAGGCGCGCTTTCCAACAAATCCAAAGAAGCATTCAGAGCAGTGTACTGCTGGCAGTACGTCAACTGCTTGGAGTGCTGGGTCCGGGTGTTGCAAACGCACGCCAAGGATGAAACCGACCCGCTGCGGCCGTTGATTTACCCCGTAGCGCAAGTCGCGCTGGGCGCGGCGCGGCTGTTGCCCAGTGCGCGGTACGCGCCGTTGAGGTTACGGCTGGTTCGCGTTTTGAACGCGCTTTCAAAAAGCACAGGGCACTTCGTCCCAGTGGCGCCTCTTTTGCTCGAACTTTTAGGGTTCGCCGAGCTGAACAAAGCGCCCGTGCAGACGAAAAACCGCCCGCCTGACTTTTCCCTGGTGTTGCGAGTCGCGAAAGCGGACCTACGCGCACCGGGTGTCCAGGAAATCATCGTGGAAGGCGCCCTGCAGTTGCTCACCGCGCACCTCAACCAGTGGGCGTACTCGCCTGGGTTCCCGGAACTGGCGCACGTCCCGTCCCGGGACCTAAGAAGGTTCTGCAAAGCCACGCAAGTCACGCGGTTCCGAAAAGCGGCGCGGGCGGTTGTGGACGCGGCGGAGCGCAACGCGGATTGGATCGCGCGGAAGCGGGACTCGGTTGACTTCGCGCCGAAGGATTTCGAAAAGGCGCGGAACTTTTTAAGGAACGAACGAGAGGCGAAGAAAGCGCCGATGGAGAAACTCGCGCAAGCCCTCTTTGATAAGGAGAAACAGCGCGTCGCGGCGATGCAAGCCACGGACGTGACGCTTTCGGGCGGCGACAAAAAGGCGAGCGACGGCACGAGCGACTCGGACGACGACGACGACGACGACGTGAGGCGCGGCGGCGAGGATGACGACGAGTTCTCCGACGAAGACGACGAAGGCGGTGGCGCCGGCGACGAGGAGGACGACGAAGAATTCGACGGGATGGAGGATGAGGACGTCCTCGCGGCGTTAGCGTCGCGCGCGGGAGCCGCTGGGGGAACCGCGGGCGGGCTCACCCTGAGACCCACGCTTCCCCCGAAACGAACCGCCGCAGACGGCGACGACGACGTGGTGGAGGCGATGGTGTTCAGCGACGACGAAGAAGAAGAGGAGAAACCAAAACCGAAAAAGAAGAAGAGGTATTGAGGAGTGGGGCTTTGTTTAAGTGTTATCTCCGGTCGACTCCCTTCATGTTGGGCTCTTTTTTTTGTTTCCGAACGTCGAGCTAACCAGAGCGGCTAGATCCGTACGCCTTTTACCTCGCCCTCACGCCGTCTTCCCCCCCTCCAAGCACCGACCGCATCGTTACTCGTGTTACTTTTTACTCTTCTTTCCCGCCCCGGCGACCTGTCTCAGCTTCACCAAAAGCGACGCCGCGGTGTCGGCGTCGACTTCGGGCGATATGGACAAACCGTTTTCGTCGCTCCGCCCCGGGACGGCGAACGCGACGGTTGCTTTTTCTTTTCCGTCGCCTTTTTCTTTTTCGTTTCGGCGCAGTAACACCAAAACGACCCCCCCCACCCCCCCCGTGTTTCGACTCTCCACCCGCTCCCAGCTTTCTTTCGTGAGCGGCGCCATTTCGTCCGGGGTGAGCCGTAGGATCTCGCCCTTGCCGGTTGAGAAAAAAGACGTTTTATCAAGCTCCTCCACGTCCACGCCCTCCGCGCGCGCCGCGAGCAAAACCTGCAAATCCGTCGGCACCACGCGCACGCGCCGCAGTTTCATCGCGCTCGCCAAAACAGCAGACCCGCCAACCGTGAAGTCGTACGGGAACGTAGACGCGTCGGTTGCTTGCTCCTCACGAGTAAGCACCCTTGGGCGAAGCGCCTCGACTCCCGCGGCGGCGATGGCGACGCCGCCGAGCGACGACAAGTCCCTCGCCGCGGCGGGCGAAAGCGTGACCACGCCTGGCACGATGAACGCCGAAAGGGTCAGTCCCTGGTAATGTGTATTACATAAACAGTCGTGGTAATCGGGCCGATCGCAGAGGCGGTGTGTGGTGAATGGCAAAGTTCCGTACCCTTCCCGCCGAGCCACAGCCTGTTTTGAACAGATTTACCAACCCCCAACGTCTCCGCGATCGCCAAAGCTTCGCCTGGAGGCAAAGGCCGCACCGGGTCGGTCCAGTCCGCCGTGGCTCGCGCCGCCGCCGAGGCGTGGACCCGCTTCGCTTTTTGCGTTTTCTCCAAACGGCGTTTCCTGTGTTTTTCGTGGTCCGCGCTTTCCGTGGTAACCGCCGCCGTCGTCTCAATCGCCTCGCGTCTGCGAAGCATCGCCACGAAGAACCCGCCCGTGTCTTGGTCGTGCGGTAGGATCCGCGCGCACCGGTCCAGGTGAAGGTCCCGTGTTGTATCCCCGCGCGGCGGCGGCCACATCGTCGCCGCCGCGCACGGCATCCCCGCGGCGACTGCGTTTTCGAAACTCGTGTAAAACTGACAATGCACGTCCTCTTCCGAATCCGAATCCTCCGCCGAGTCGTCGAAATCGCAGTCGTCCTCTTCCGAATCGGCGCCGAGGTTCGCGTTTTCGTTCGCACACGCAAACGCGAAACTTCTCCGCGCCGTTTCCGACCCGCGAACCACGTGCTCGCCCACTCTCCAATGGTGCACGCCTTTCCGGTGAAGCAAGCCTTTCTTCCCACAAACCCCGAGCGGGTTCGCAACCAGCTCGAACTCATCACCACCAAGACCGCACAAAACCGCCGCCACCACGGCTTCGTCCTCCACCGGGTTCAAACTGCACGTGCTGTACAACAGCACGCCCCCCGGTTTCACCAGTCGCAACGCGTTCGTCGCAATCGCAACCTGCGTCGCGTGCAGCGCGTTGCCGAGCCCGGGGTGCCACCGCTTCAAAACATCCGGATCCTTGCGAAGCGTGCCGTCGCCCGAACACGGGACGTCGGCGAGAACGGCGTGGTATCCTTTTGTTTGTTTGGTTTCTTTCGAGGCGCCGCCGCCGCGGCTCCCTTTGCCTTTGCCGGAGTCCGAAACCACCGTCTCCCAAAACACGGGCACCGGTATGTCCTGTCCCATCGCGCACGTCACCACCAGCGATCCTGTTTCGTGAACGTCCCGTTTGTGCCGCTCGAGCGCCTCGCGCAAGGTATCCACGCGTCGCGGGTTCCCGTCGTTCGCCACGACGAGGCCGGACCGCTGCGTTTTCGTCGCGCTGTTGTCTGCACTCGCCGCGGCTTTGGCGGACCCCGAACCGCGCCCCTCGCTGCGAAAACTCACCGGGCTCACCAGCTCCAAAAGCTGCATGGTTTTGTTTCCCGGTGCCGCGCACACGTCAAGCACGCGGTCGCCTGGTTTCAGTACACGCGAAAGCGCAAGCACGGGGAGCATGGAGACAGCTTCTTGCCGCGCGCACACCCCGTTTGCCACGCCGACGGTCACGGCGTTTGCGACGAGCGGGTGCAGTTTTCTGTGGTGCCCTGCTTGCGCCTGGTCCGCCACCGGGTCCAAGCACCGCCACCCTTCGCCTGGTGGCATCCAAGGAATAGGAGCTATCAAGCCTATCTTTTGTAACGGTTTCAGCTTGTGGAACACGAACTCCGCCGACGTTGGATGCGAAACGTGCGTGCGAAACGTGATTGGTAACGATCTGGCAAAGGCGGCGCGGGACAAGGCGAAGTCACGCGCTGGGGCCACGCGCTGCGCTTTGTAGTACTTGGTAAACAATCGCGGGCCGTGTCCGAACTTCCGGAATAACAAAAGCTCGCGTTTCTCCAGCTGCGCGGACCTGAGCGCGTTCTTGGGAGCGGGTCGTTTGAGGGCGGTGGACTTTTTTTTTTGACGCGCGTCGGCGGCTGCTGATGCGCCCCCCGCCCTTCGTTTGGAAGACCCATCTTTCCCTCCCTTTTTCGTCGTTTCAGGTCGCGGCCGCTTCATCCGAACGGGTAATCACCACACCGACACTCCGCGCGCTTCGAAGTGACGGGAAGGGACCGTGGTTCCGGAGGAGAAGCGCGGCGGTGATTCCGAGTTGAAATTGTCTCGAGGCTATATTTTTTTTGGGCCAGCTTTTTTGCCTTGTTACAGGAGCGGCACGGCAGCCATCGTCACGGCTCATGGCGCCCCCGCCGTCGTCCTCCGCGATGGGCGCCTTCGCGGCCGTGCTCTACGGCGCAATCGCCGTGGCCATGGGGTTCATCAACAAGGCCGTGATGAGCGTGTACGGCATGGAGGAGAGCAACTTCCTTCTGCTGACGCAGATGGTCGTCACCGCGTTGGTGCTCTTCGCGTTGCGCGGCGCAGGGAAGGTGCAGTTCGCGCCCATCACCGTGGTGCAAGCCAAGAAGCTGCTCCCCGTGGCGATCCTGTACAACGCCAACGTCGCGTTCGCGCTGGCCAGCCTGGCCAAGGTCAGCGTGCCCACGTACAACACCCTGAAGCGTCTCACCCCCGCGGTGGTGCTCATCGCGAACTCCGTTTTGCGTCTGCGCGACCCCCCATCCAACGAGGTGGTGACGAGCATCGCGGTGGTGGTCGCAGGGTGTTTGCTCGCGGGGTACGGCGACCTGGAGTTCGACCTGGACGGGTACGTCATGGGGCTCACGTCGTGCGCGTTGCAGGCGAGCTACCTGCTAGTGGTGGAACGCAGTGGCGCGGAGAAAGGAATGGACTCGGTTTCCATAATGGTATACAACGCCTTGCTCTCCGCGTTTCCGTTGTTCGTGCTGGTGCTCTTAACTGGTGAGCTACGGGCGGGCGTGGATCGACTCGTGTTACTGTCGGATGACCCCGGGTTCGTGTGTCTGTTCGCCCTGGCCCTCGCCGCGGGAATGCTTCTGAACTACGCCTTGTTCCTGTGCACGCTGACAAACTCGGCCCTCACCACAACTGTTGTGGGCGTTTTGAAAGGCGTGGTGAGTACGGGTTTGGGTTTCTTCCTCCTTGCCGGCGGCGTGGCACCGAGCGCGACGCAGCTGTTGGGGATCATATGCAACACAGCCGGGGGGGTGCTTTACTCGTTGGTGACGTTTCGGGAGAAAAACGCGCACCGGCGAGTGAAGCTCAAGATGAGCGACGCAGACCTGGCGGGGAAAAGTTAGTATCAGGTATCAGGTAACTGAATTTAGAATCAATAGTAACAGGTCCTGCTGGACGTCGCCGCGGCCGCGGGGACGACGTGTTTGAAGTGCGGGACAGATACGACCAGTAAGTGGCTCAACTGCAAAGATGAGCCCGGAACTAAAATGTACCAGCCTTGCTACGGCAAGAACCTGCTGGACGTCGCCGCGGCTGCGGGGACGACGTGCGTGAAGTGCGGGACGGATACGACCAGTATGTGGATCAACAGCAAAGATTAGCCCGGAACTAAAGTTTGCAGGTCTTGCTACCACAAGAACAGCTACGAGAAAAAGAAGGCGGCCAGCGCAAACGACAAGTGAGTCTCCGGACGACCTGGATTTTTGAAGCGATATTAGCTGCTTCCAGCAAATCTATCGTCACCGGCCTACGTTAAACACATCACATTAACACATCGACAACCCCTTCCCTTAACACCCCAACCTACGCCGAGAGACTTCTTCGTCCCTTCGATCTGCGTCGGTTCAAAACCCGCCGCCCCCCCGCGGTCATCATGCGCTTCCGGAACCCGTGTCGTCGTTTCCGAACCAAGTTCGAGGGCTGGTACGTGCGCTTGGTGTGCGCTTGGATGACGTTTTCGGCGATTGGTTCGTCGCCCACGATTGGACCTTTTTCCGCAACTTTTTCGTCAACGATCCAACTCTCCTCCAGCTTTCGCATCAACCTTACCACCGGGTCTTCGTCGTGACGCGGCGTCACGGACGCCGTTTTCCCACGGTGTGCCCATACCCCCTCGGGTGAAACCCGCAGCGCTGCGAACACGTCGGCGACGGTTTTGTCCAGCCGCGCGTGTTGTTGGTTGAACGCGATTTCCGACCGGTCGTGCCCGGTCTCCTTGTCCCCGAATTCCGCACGTTCGCTGTGGTCACTGGTTTCCCTCGCATAAGTGCGCCACTCCCGGACAGACCCGCCGCGGTCCACCAACCCGTCCCGGACGCGGCCGCCCCTCGCGAACGACGACCCCGCGCTCGTCGCCACCGACGCCGCGAAGGGGGGAATCGAGATTTGGGCCATGTTTGCAGCGGGCACCCACGTGGGAACGACGGATCCGGCTCCGGCGAAACTCGGAGCGGTGTGGCGCGGGCGGACATGGTGCGTTAGCCGCGCGAGCAACGCGCGTGAGGCGCGGGAGGCCATGGTGTGATCGGTACCGGAACCGAGCCACGCGTGGGTTCACCAGATGCGGCCGGGGCAATCAATCACCCACGAAGCACAGTCGCACTGGTTTGCCCTACCGCTTCGCGACCGAGCCGGTCGCGAAGCGCGAAGAGGCCGTGCGCGGAGGAAACACGGGGGCGCTCGACGACGTCGGGAGCGGCAGCGGGGTTGAACGCGCGGGATGTGCGCGCGATTATGGCCGGGCGGCGGAACGAGCAGCCTCATGTCGTCATCACCGCGGCAACAACCCGCGATCGTTGAACTCTTGCAGCAGATCGCAAAATTGCGGACGAACGAAAAAACAGATCGAAAAAAATGACGAAGCAACAGTGGTACCACCAGGTACTCCGCATCGTTTTACAAGCGAAATTGGAAGGCGAGGAACTCACTACTCCGTAAATGGAACCCTTGATGCGTCGTTACAATCGGTTACTTCTTCTTCTTTTTCCACACTGTTCCGGTTTCTTCGTTCGACGACGACGACGACGAAGTGAACGACGCGGACGCCTCCGCGATTTCCTCCACCGTCACCACGGTTTCCACAACCGTGGTTTCCGTCGTGACGGTTTCGCTCGCCGCAACCGCCGCGCTCACTTCGGTGGAGGATATTTTCCCATTCAACTTCACCTCAGAAGCCTTCCCATTCCCCAAGACATTCAAACTCCCACTCACCAGCTTGGGCACGGAAGGCACCACCACCTTGGTGAGCGCCACGGTTTCCCGCCAAGCGTCCTTCGCCTTTGGGCCCGCCGCCGTGAACGTTTGCCGCACGGCCTTCGCGAACAACCCGCCGACTTTGTACCCGACGGGCTTCAGCTTGACTTTCGAAAAGTCCAGGGAGTTGCGTGAAGCACTTCCCGAGGATACCTTGCTTTCTCTTTGAGTTGTGGTGCTTATTTGTTCCACTTGAACTGACGACGAACCGGACGCCGCCGTGGCGGTGGACGCGACCGGTTTGGGAGTCGCGGTGGACGTCGCCGTCGCCGCAACCGTCGCCTCGCTCGTAACAGCAGCCACCTTCCAAGTGCTTGTTTGCGTCACAGCAGAGGAGGTCACCGAGTTTAGGGTGGACTCCTCGGTCGTCGAAGTGGCGTACGTCGACGACAGCGACGCCGCCTTGGACACGAACGAGCGCGACGACGAGTCGTCGGTGGCGAAGGCGGCTAGAAACGCGTCGGCGTCGAAGGTGGACGACTTCGTGGTGGTGGGCAACGAGTTGGGAAGAGCAACGTCCGACGAGGAGCCGTACTTGTCGTACTCGCCGTACGACGACGAGTACGACGACGACGAGCTCGACGACGACCCACCCCCACCGCTGGTTCCGTACTTTGACGTCAACTCGTTGTAAATCCTGTCCACGTCGCTCTGGTCTACCTTGAACGCCGCGCCGTACGACGACGCGTTTGACTTTACGTCTCTGGACGATTCCCGCTCGTCGTACGAGTTCGTCGTTTCCAATGTCGCGAAGGATGAGATGGATCGAATCGTCGTTTTAGCCTCGGCGACCCTGCGCATCATCACCGCCTTTTCCTCAGCGCTCATCACCCGGCTTGACGCTTCGAAAACCGCCGTCGCGGGCATGGAACTTTTCGGCGGACTCTCCGCGGTGACAACCGCGGGGGGGTCAACCCTCGCGCGAGAGGTTGGGTCAATCTTGTCGGCCCGGGTGACAAACGACGCGCTTGACTCCACGGCCGCGGGTTGTGTCGACTCAACGCGTTTCGCCGTCGCCGTCGCCGCCCCCACGACCGTGTTTTTCTTCGAAACCGTGGTGACCACCTTGTGCACGCCGATCAGCAAAACGATCGCCGCCGCGGCGGCGTATGCCGGCGTGGCGTACAGCATGGAGCACGCAAACTCCGCCCCGGACAGGAACCAGGACACCACGATTCGCAGCATGGTCAGGGAAACCGCGGCGACGGTTTTGAAGGGCTTGTAACAAAGAATCTTCGCCCACTGGCCGTTCGCCGCGGCGTCGGCGAAATACGCGGCGCCCGCGACAATCTTCAAAAGGAACGAACCGAGCGGCGTCTCGGGGTTGAGCAACGGGTTCGAATTGCTTCCGGCCGCTCCAGTAGCGCTGCTCAGCCCTCCCCGAATACTAGACCCCAAGTTGGCGAGCGAATCCTGGGTCTTGACCGCAAGCAAAAGCGCGGCGTCGTACACGTCCAGGGCGAACTCAACCGCCGCGTCGCCGGCGACGGCGCTTCCCGATTTCAACGCCACGAAGGCAGCTCTCGTCGCGTCTTGCGCTGGCGCAAGTTTTTCCGCGGTCACCGCGCCGACCAGCGGTTCAACGTCGCCGTACGCGAACGCCAGGGCGGCGGCCAGCACGGCGGCCGCCACCAGCGCGGCCGTCAACGCGCTTTGGCCGTCACTCGAACTCTCTCCTTTTGAACCATCACCCACCGCCGTGGCCTGCGCCACGACGCTCCGCCGCAGTGGCACCGCACGTCCCGCGATGGTGTGCTTCCGTGGAATCGCGTCGATGGCGACGACGCGGCCGCCTTGGGCGGCGACGACGCGCGCGCGTCGC
>Ga0115004_10001387_pt1 | contig 19813 bp, 19 predicted proteins | sample ArcticOcean_MG_C_10_FD_88737 | JGI IMG/M metagenome (GOLD analysis project Ga0115004, IMG submission 88737) | Marine microbial communities from western Arctic Ocean - ArcticOcean_MG_CB11_90 | ecosystem: Environmental > Aquatic > Marine > Oceanic | place: Arctic Ocean: Canada Basin | collected... | reverse complement strand
GCAGTCATCGAGGTCAACCTGCTTTGATCGGCATTCGCTCGGGAACTCCGGGCCTTGGTCGATGATTGTCTGTTCGGACCATGCGGGACCGCTGTGACAGTCGGTTGCTACGGTTGGAGCTGTCATGTCCACGTGGGGTCCGTCCAAGAAGAAGCCGCCTGCCAAGAAGCGCGCCGCGAATCAGACGTCGGCCGCCAAGCGGTCGACATCGGTGAACAGTTCGTCGCGCACGGCAAAGACATCTCGAGCGTCGTCGAAAGCAGACGACACCGAGGTGATGCCAGCAAGCCGCTCGAAGAAACAGCCCTCGGACGTGCGTGACCAAACCCCGTTCGAGGTCATTCGCGGCGATGGTGCTACGGCTGAACTGCGTGGCGTCCTTGACGGGCGCGAGCACGAGTTCCTTGGCCTCGGTCTGATTGGCGGCGGCGTGCTGTGTGCGCTCGCCGTGTATGTCGACCTCGCAGGCCCGTTGGGGCGCGGCATCGAGACGCTGATCGGCTGGTTCATGGGCCTTGGGCGCTTCGCCGTGCCAATCATTCTCATTGTGACCGGCGTCTCGTTCGTCAAGCGGGGTCGTTCGTACAGCCCTGTTCGCCTTGCGGTCGGCTGGACCGCGATTGTCCTCTCGCTGCTTGGTCTGCTGCACCTGCTGCGCGGGCCCGACAAGATTTCGGCGAGCGCTGACGACCTCGGCCCAGCCGGAGGTTGGTTCGGCGCGCTCGCAGCTGAGCCGCTGCGAGCCGGTGTTGCCGGTCCCGGCGCCGTGGTGGTCCTCTCGGCCATGCTGATTGCTGGCGGCCTCCTCATCACTCAGACGTCATTGCGCACGATGGCCACATCGACTGGTGGGTTCCTTTCCACGCTGCTCCGGCCACTTGGCCGTGCCGCCCGGTCCGGGATCAGCAGTATCTCGACACTGAGCAGCGACCACGACGAGAGCGGCGAACTGCGCAGCTACGACTCGTCGGGGATGGCTACCTCGGGTGAACTCGCCGTCCCCAGTTCGGTTGCCGGGGAGCCGATGGCGCTGCAGGTCGGAGCCGAGTTGTACGACTTCGAACACGACGGTGACGAGTGGAGCGAGCCTGACGTGGCTGCTGGCGGGCCGTCGGCGAAACGCAAACGCGCGGCGAAAAAACCGAAACCCAAGGTGAATACCGGATCCAAGCCGGGTGACCTGGCGACCGATGGTGTCCAGGTCGGCGACTGGATCCTTCCGCCCAACAGTTTCCTCGAAACCGCCGGCGAACAAAAGATGGACATTAAGGCCATCGAGAAGCGTGGCGAAACGCTGCAAGAGTCGCTCATCTCGCACAACGTTGAGACCGAATTGATTGGTATGACCGTCGGCCCGACCGTCACTCGTTACGAGCTCGAACTCGGCCCGGGCGTCAAGGTTGCGAAGGTCACGAACTTGCAGAAAGACATCGCCTACGCAATGGCGGCGACCGATGTGCGCATTCTGGCCCCGATCCCTGGCCGCTCGGCTATTGGCGTCGAAGTGCCGAACCATCAACGTCAGCTCGTCGCACTTGGCGATCTGATGGTGTCTCCCGAGGCAAAGAAGGCCGATTCGCCCCTCGACGTCGCGATCGGCAAAGACATCGCGGGCAGGGCCGTCTTCCTCGACCTCGCATCCACCCCACACATGCTCATCGCTGGTGCAACGGGTGCGGGCAAGTCGTCTGGTATCAACTGCATCATCACGTCGCTGCTCATGCGGACGACACCCGATGATGTTCGCCTGATCCTGATCGACCCCAAGCAGGTCGAGATGGGGCAGTACCAGCGTTTGCCACATCTGCTCACGCAGCCGGTCACCAACCCGAAGAAGGCAGCGAACGCACTCGGGTGGGCGGTCAAGGAGATGGAGCGTCGCTACGACGTGCTCTCTGAGGTCGGCTACCGCGACATCGGTGGCTACAACAAGTCCTTCAAAAAGGGCGAGATCGAGCAGCCCATTGGATGGGACCCCGACAGCGCGCCGGTGTATGAGCACATGCCCTACATCGTCATCGTGGTCGACGAACTTAACGACCTGATGATGGTCGCTGCACGCGACGTCGAGGAGTCGATCACCCGCATCGCTCAAAAGGCGCGTGCCGTTGGTATCCACCTCATCGTTGCCACGCAGCGCCCTTCGGTCAACGTCATCACCGGCGTGATCAAGGCGAACATCCCGGCCCGGATGGCTTTTGCTGTTTCGTCGTTGACCGACTCCCGAGTCATTCTCGATCAGCCCGGTGCCGACAAGCTGGTAGGCAAGGGCGACATGCTGCTCCTGCCGGGCAACTCCTCCGTCGCTAATCGCATCCAGGGAGCGTTCATCACCGAAGAAGAGGTCCGTAAAGTCGTTGCTCACTGGCGTGCCCAAGCGCCGGAACCAATTCATTCGACCGATGTCGAAGACGGCGACGCCGCACCCAAGTTGGACGCACACGGATTCGCCGGCAGCGATCGGCCCGCACTTGTGCCGCCAACGCTGGGTGCTCCCGGCGCTGCTCCGATGGGGTCGATGGATCTCACCTCCGATGCCAACGCCTTCTCTGCTGGCGAAGAAGACGAAGACACGGTCATGATGCGCCAGGCAATGGAACTCATCGTGCGCAGCCAACTCGGCTCGACTTCGATGTTGCAGCGCAAACTCAAAGTTGGCTTCGCCCGAGCCGGTCGCATTATGGACCTCCTCGAAACTCGCGGTGTCGTTGGCCCCAGCGAGGGCTCGAAGGCGCGCTCCGTGCTGATGACGGTCGAAGAGTACGAACTACTCCAACAGAACGGCCAGCTATAGCTGACAGGGCTGCGGTCTGCCAGCATGGGCGTATGGCCCATGCTGTTCTCACGCCGGAGCTCACCGAGATCACTGACGGGCTGCGTTTTCCCGAGGGGCCGATCGCGATGCCTGACGGCTCGGTGATCGTCGTCGAACTGTTCTCCGCTTGCCTCACTCGGGTGTGGCCTGATGGCACCAAGGAACGGGTTGCTGAAACACCGGGGGGCCCAAACGGAGCAGCCATCGGGCCTGACGGCGCGATTTATTTGTGCAACAACGGAGGGTGTTTCACGCCGATCGAACGTAACGGCCGGTTCCAGCCGGGCGGCTACGACCCGGGGCGATACCTCGGTGGCAAGATCCAGCGGGTAGATCTACACGACGGCTCGGTCACCGATCTGTACACCGAGTGTGAGGGACGCCCGCTGCGAGCCCCGAACGATTTGGTGATGGACGGTCACGGCGGATTCTGGTTCACTGATCACGGCATTCGCGACCTGGATGCACGGACGGCTGACCTCACAGCGATCTATCACGCAAAGTGCGATGGTTCGGAGATCACCGAGGCAATTTTCCCGGTCGAGGGTCCGAATGGGATCGGCTTGTCGCCTGCTGGCACGATGCTGTACTGGGCCGAAACGCATACGGGGCGGGTGTTTGAACGAGAGATCGAAGAGCCTGGCCGCCTTGCGGTGGGCGGGCGGACGCGCGTCCTTCATGGGTTGTCCGGTCACCAACTGCTCGACTCGCTGGCGGTGGATCACGACGGTTGGGTATGCGTGGCCACATTGCTCAACGGTGGCATCACGGCAATCTCACCCGACGGAGAGCACACCGAGCACCACGCCACCGGCGACATATTCACGACCAACATTTGTTTCGGTGGTGACGACATGTCAACGGCGTTCGTGACCTTGTCGGGCACGGGTCGGCTCGTCTCTTTCCCATGGCCGCGTCTTGGGCTGCGACTCGCACACCAGTAACAGCCTTCAGTCGTTTGCGTCGACGAGTTGGTTGGTATGCCACCCGATTTGTTGACGCAAACGTGCACAAACGGGTAGAGGTGTGTCCGAATGGGTGCCAGATAGCGTCGGGTCCATGGTGCAGCGGTTCTATATCGAAACACTGGGCTGCCCGAAGAACGATGTCGACTCAGACAAGCTCGTCGGTGCACTGCTTGCAGACGGCATGGAGTCGACCGACGACGCCGCAGGGGCTGACCTTGTGGTGGTCAACACCTGCGCATTCATCGACGAGGCGCGTCGCGAATCGATCGACACGATCCTGGCGCTCGACGCCCAGCGCCTCGACGGTTCGAAGCTCGTCGTCACCGGATGCATGGCCGAGCGCTACGGCGACGAGCTGGCCGCCGAATTGCCGGAAGTCGACCAGGTCGCAGGGTTTGGCATGGCGTTCAACATGCGCCCCGAGCAGCGTGACGGCACTGAAGTGCCCAAGCTGAAAAGCGGGCGCAAGCTCATCCCCGTATCCGAAGCGCCGCTGCCCGACTTCGATCTTCTCAACTTGCCGCGGCCGAAGTCAGCCGTGCCGTGGGCGTACGTCAAGATCGCTGAAGGCTGCGACCGTTCGTGTGGCTTCTGTGCCATCCCGAGCTTTCGTGGACCGCAGCGCAGCCGTGACGTGTCATCGATCCTCACCGAGGTCGAACAGTTGGCAGCACGCGAGATCGTGTTGGTCGCTCAGGATCTCGCCTCGTACGGCAAGGACCGCCCCGACGAAATGGGTGCCGGTTCGATCGTGCCGTTGATCGATGCCGTGGCTGCACAAGTCGACCGAGTCCGGTTGCTCTATTTGTACCCGAGCGATCTCACCGACGGCTTGATCGATTCGATCTGCAACTCGGGTGTTCCGTATTTCGACCTTTCGCTGCAGCACGTCAGCAAGCCGTTGCTGCGCAAGATGCGCCGCTGGGGTGACGGTCAGCGCTTCCTCAATCGCATCGGCGATATCCGTGAACGCGAGCCTGAAGCAGCATTCCGGAGCAACTTCATCGTCGGCTACCCGGGCGAAACCGAAGACGACCACGACCAGATGCTTCGCTTCATTGAAGAGGCCCAGCTCGATTGGTGCGGCTTTTTCTCGTACAGCAACGAAGACGGCACTTATGCGGCCGACTTGGTGAAGAAGGGTGAAGGCGTCGTGCCGGCCGGGCTGATGCACGAGCGGCTCGCCGAACTCCGTCAAATGCAAGACGACATCACTGCTGCTCGACGCGATGACCTGATCGGCACCACGATGTCGGTGCTCGTCGATGCTCCGGGCGTGGCCCGCAGCCACCGTGAAGCGCCCGAGATCGATGGCATCATCCATGTCGGCGATGATGTAACGGTGGGAGAGTTCGCCGAGGTCGAGATCGTTGACGCATTGGGGCCTGATCTGGTCGCCGCTGGAGTCGATGTCGCATCGCTCGACACCGAGGAATCGGCAGCGCTGTAGTGGCAACAACGGAGGCAACGCAGAGCCAAGGCTTATCGATCGCCAGTTGGGCGAACGCCATCACCACGGCCCGTTTACTGTTGTCGCCAGTCATGTTCTGGGTGATTCCTAATCATCAGCGTGGCGCATGGATTGCCTGCCTCCTCTGGTTTGTCTTGTGTTTCAGTGACTTCATCGACGGTTACGTCGCTCGGCGACGTGGTCCCACCGCAGCGGGTGCATTCCTCGATCCGCTCGCCGACAAGGTGCTCATTCTCGGTGCCATGTTCACCCTGGTCAGTACCGACGTTTTCTGGGTGGTTCCGGTGGTCATCATCGCTGCACGTGAGCTGGTCATCAGTGTCTACCGGGTTTTGGTGAGCGGTAAGGGCATCAGTGTTCCTGCATCGAAAATTGCGAAGTACAAGACGTTTGCGCAGCAACTCGCGGTCGGGTTCGCACTCCTGCCATGGACGGCGCTTGACGCCACGTGGTTGTGGAAGGGCCTGCTCTGGACCGCCGTCGTGCTGGCTTTGATCAGCGGCGCCCAATACCTCAGCCACGCCCGCAATCCGCAGTAGCCCGCCGAGATACACCGCTGGGGCCTGGTGCAGCGCCGAATTTGGGCCACACTGAGCGGATGCGTTGTGATGTGTTGGCTGTCGGAACCGAGTTATTGCTGGGCCAGATCATTGATTCGAACTCGGCCTGGATGGGGAGCGAGTTGGCGCTCCATGGGATCGATTCACTCGTGCAGGTCAAAGTCGGCGACAACATTGGCCGGATTGAAGTGCAGCTCCGGCGGATGCTGGCCGATGCCGACGCAGTCATCATGTGCGGTGGGCTCGGCCCGACACATGACGACCTCACGCGTAGCGCAATCGCTGCGGTGATGGGCGTCGAGCTCATTGAAGATTCGGCGCTCGTCGAGGTCATCCGCTCAATGTTTGAGTCGCGGGGGCGTGTGATGGGCGAGAGCAACCGGCAACAGGCAGAGGTGCCGGTCGGCGCGTCGATCATCCCGCAGACCCGAGGTACCGCTCCCGGCTTGATCTGTCCGATCATGATTGATGGCGTGACCAAGGTGGTCTACGCAGTGCCTGGTGTCCCACACGAGATGCAGGACATGATCCACCGGGCCATCATTCCTGACCTGCTCGAGCGCAGCGGCGAACGCGCCGTCATTGCCTCGCGGGTCCTGCGTACCTGGGGCGAGAGCGAGAGCGGTCTGAACGAACGTCTGGACGGCATCATCGACCAATTGGAAACGCCGGACACGCCGACGCTCGCTTTTCTGGCGAGTGGTTGGAACGGCCTGAAGGTCCGGCTCACGGCGAAAGGCACAAGCGCTGACGCCTGCACTGCCCAGCTCGATCATTGGGAAGTCGTGGTTCGCGAGGAGATCGACGAGTTTGTGTTTGGAACCGACAAAGACACCATGGAATCCGTCGTCCTCGATCTCTGTCGCCAGCGCGGTCTGACGCTGGCTGTTGCGGAGTCGGTTACCGGCGGCCTTGTCGGCGGGCGACTCACCGACATTCCGGGGGCGAGCGATGTGTTTGTCGGCGGAGTGGTCAGCTACGCGACCTCGGTCAAGCAGCAGTTGCTTGGCGTATCAGACGGCCCAGTGGTCAGTGAGTTGGCCGCACGAGAAATGGCTGCAGGGGTCCGGGAGCGTCTGGGGGCGGATGTCGGGCTCTCCCTCACCGGGGTCGCTGGGCCGGATGAGCAGGATGGACAGCCCGCTGGAACCCTCTTTGTGGGCATGGTTGGCCCAGGGTTTGACGAGGTCCGCCAGGTCCGATTGCCCGGCATTCGGGAACAGATGCGGCAGTTCTCTGTGATCACTGCGCTGGGGTTCCTGCGTCGCCATCTCGAGCTCTGAAGCAGAGGTGCCGTACCGCAGGGGTCTGTGATCGCTACCGTTGGTTGATGAATGGTGAATGACGATTGGCGCATGGCGCAAAATGACTGACGATTGGAACTCGGACCGAGTGGTGCCCGGCCGTGGCTCGGCGGGTCCACCCCGCCGGTCTCCGCTGAACGGCAGCGAACGGCGACAGCGCAATCTGACTATCGGGGTCAGTATCGGGTCGGTCGTTGTCTTGGTCGCCGGGATGATCGCGTTCGTCGCAACACGCGAAAGCGGAGCGGCGACGACAGCGCAATCGTCTGCGCCTCCCACGTCGGCGCCCGGCACGGTTCCGGTCACATCGATGAGGACCTCAGCGGCGGATCCATCGACAACCTTGGTCGAAACCACGGTGCCCGTTGCGATCGTACCGATCGTTGCGAATGCCGACGCGGGTTCTGATCTTGCTGTGAACCGGGGCGGCGAGTTCCGGCTCATTGCCGCTGACTTGGCCCCGGGCACGCCGAACGCTGCGGTGCGCTGGACGCAGATCGACGGCCCCGACGCAACGGCCGGCGTTGGCAGTCTGCGCGGGGCCGAAGCCGTGGCAATCGCACCGGATGACGTTGCAACGCTGGCATTTACACTCGAAGTCGCAGGAACCAATGGTGTTGCCACTGACGACGTCGTCGTCCGAGTTTTTGAAGATGCCGGCCGGGCAGCGTTCGTCGATGGTGAGCGGGGAACCGATGCGGGGGACGGGACGATGGGAGCGCCGTTTAAGTCGATCGCGGCAGCAGCTGCTGCGGCGAGGGGCAGCGATCTCTACGTTCGCAGCGTTGGTATTTATGACGAGTCGGACGCGACGATCGAGTTGGGGCCAGGCATGAGTGTGTACGGCGGGTTCGACGAGCAATGGAACCGTGATGCGGATCGACGTGCGGTGATCACTGGCCACGAGGTGGCGATGACGGTATTTGGTGATGCCGAGCGGTGGATTGCGTCGATAGAGATCAAGAGCGCCGACGTCACCGGTGAAGGGTCATCGATCGGCGTTCTCATTTCGGGCGCGCAGCAGGTCAACCTCATCGACAGTCGAGTGGTGTCGGGTCGGGGCGGCGCAGGAGCTCTTGGAGGCAGCGGGGCGGCGAGTATTGGCGTGTCGGCTGCGGACGTCGACCAGCTATCGATCGAGCGCAGCACGGTCAACGGCGGCAACGGTGGCAATGGCGGCATTGCGCCTGACAACGGCGGCGTGGCCGAAGCTGGCGTTGCCGGCATGTCGGCCAATGGACGTAACGGCGGCAGCGGTTCGGGCGACGGCGGTGCTGGTGGCCGTGGCGGCGAGACCAACAACGGAGCGAATGGCGGCAGTGGACAATCGAGCGGGGGTCAAGGTGGCACGAACAGCGCTCCTGACGGTCGCCCGGGTGTCGGTGGTGTCGGTGGTGTCGGTGGTGTCGGTGGTGTCGGTGGTGTCGGCGGCGACGCTCTGGTGTCTCAAGCCGGCCAAGACACGGTTCCCGTGGGCGCTGCCGGCGGAACAGGTGAGCCGGGCATCACAGGGCGTGGTGGTGGCGGTGGTGGCGGTGGGTTTGGTCCGCTGCTCCTGGCCGGTGGTGGCGGTGGCGGCGCAGGCGCTGGTGGTGCCCCAGGCAGTGGAGCGACTGGTGGCGGTGGTGGCGGCGGATCGGTCGGCCTCCATGCTGTTGGTGTCGACCGCCTGGTGATCTCGGAATCACTCGTCGCTGGCGGCCGCGGCGGCAATGGTGCTGCCGGTGGTGCTGGTGCCCCGGGAGGCGCAGGAGGGAGCGGCGGTGCGGGAGCGGTCGGCGTTGATGGAGTAATTGCTGACGGGGGCGATGGAGGCGGTGCTGGTGCCGGTGGCGGCGGCGGCCATGGTGGCGCCGGCGGTGGCGGTGCTGGTGGGCCTTCCTACGGCATGTTGACGACTCGCGTCGCCGAACTGTTCATTGACTCGACCCGCATTCGTGGCGGCGGCGGTGGTGCAGGCGCTGACGGCGGTGCCGGCGGTCGCAACGGTGGCGCCGGTGGCAGTGGTACCAGCCGAGCCGGCGGACTCCCTGGTTCGCCGGGTGGGGCCAACCCCGATGCCCGGGGTGATGGCGCATCTGGTGGTTCGTCGTACGGATGGTTTGACGACTCACGAGCCGATCAGGCATTCAGTGATGCATCGTTCGGAGAGGGCACAGGAGGCCTTGGCGGCGACGGCGCAACCGCTGGCAATGACGGCACGGTCATCACGTCGAACGTCTGATCAGCGCAGTTGAAGCCCGGCGGGATCCGCGCCACGATTGTCGGGCGATAACGTCTTTATCTTGCCTTCGTAGCTCAGTCCGGATAGAGCAGCGGGTTTCTACCCCGTCGGTCGCAGGTTCGAATCCTGCCGGAGGCGCCAATCGTAAGGTTCGGGGCTAGCCTCGACTTTCCGCCATCCGACGACCCAAGAGGTTCTGCGTGAAATTTAAGAAGGGCGAAACCGTCATCTACCCCCAGCATGGCGCGTGTGTCGTGCAGGGGACAAAGAAGATGGAGTTCTTCGGCGAGAAGCAGGAGTACTTGATCCTGAAGACCGTCATCAACGAAATGACCTTGCGCGTGCCGCTCGACAACACCGACGGTGTTGGCGTGCGTCCTCCTGTGTCGGCTGACGAACTCGAAGACCTCGTGTCAGTGTTGGCAAAGCCTGATCCGCGCGTGCCCAGCAACTGGAGCCGTCGTTTCAAGAACCACCAGGAAAAGCTGAAGAGCGGTGACGTGTATCAGGTCGCCGAAGTCGTGCGAAACCTGGCTGCTCGAAACCGTGATGCGTCGCTGTCTGCAGCCGAGCGCACCATGTACGAGCGTGCCCGGGTAAACCTGGTGTCTGAGATCTCTCCTGCGTTGAAGGTGTCGGCTGAAGATGCCGAGATCTATCTCGATGAAGCGCTCGCCAAGGGCGTTCTCAAAGACGGCGAAGAAGAAGACACGCCCAAAAAGAAGAAGAAGTGAGCTCGGCGGGGTTTGTCCCCGCACGCTCGCTCAGGTGACGTTGAGCTCAATCCAATTGAGCTCGACCCACGAGGCACCAAAGCGCAGGGCGTCGTCGGTGGCCTGTGCTTTGCGGATCTCTTGGATCACAACGACGTCTGGAGATTCGATCTCAATGGCGGTGGCGACGGCTGCGATGTCGGGCTTGCCAGCGTCGCGCTCATTTCAGGTCGTAACGGTCCAAGAACGCCCAATTCTCGACATGTATTCAGTCTTATCTGTCAGGGGTTCTGCCGTCCCGTCGGCGGTAGTCGTCGCATGCCGTCGTGACCTGGAAGAATCAACCGTATGAGTGACCAGTCGAAAATCGCATTTCTCGGAACCGGCGTGATGGGAGCACCGATGGCCCGCCATCTCAAGCGGGCGGGGCATGAAATCGTCATCTTCAATCGCACGGGTGCCAAGGCGCTGGCATGGGTCGCACTGAATGGCGGCCAAGCCGCACCGACCCCGGCCGAATGCGCCGACGGTGCCGATTTTGTGATGATGTGCGTTGGCAACGACAACGACGTTCGCGAGGTTGTGTTCGGTGAGACGGGAGCGCTGGCTTCGATGGCTGCAGGGTCGGTCTTGATTGATCACACGACGGCTTCGGCCAACCTCGCTCGCGAGTTGGCGGCGGCGTGCGCCGAACGCGGGATCGGGTTTGTTGACGCTCCGGTGTCTGGCGGCCAGGTCGGTGCCGAGAACGGGCAGTTGACGGTGATGTGCGGGTGCGACGACGTCGAGACGTACGAGCGTGCCGCCGCCGTGATCGAGGCGTTCGCCAAGCAATGCGCCCTCCTCGGGCCGGCAGGGTCGGGACAGCTCACCAAAATGGTCAACCAGATCTGCATTGCAGGTGTCGTGCAGGGCCTCGCCGAAGGCTTGAACTTCGCCGAACGAGCGGGGCTCGACATTGCCGAAGTTGTCGGGGTCCTTGGCAAGGGCGCAGCTCAGAGCTGGCAGATGGACAACCGAGCCGGCACCATGGCCGACGGAGAGTATGACTTTGGGTTCGCTGTCGAGTTGATGCGCAAGGACCTCGGTATTTGCCTCGAGGAAGCCGAACGCAACAGCGCACGGCTTCCAATGACTGCGGTGATCGATCAGTTCTACAAGCAGGTCGTCGCACGTGGCGGAGATCGCTGGGACACGAGCAGCTTGATCGATTTGCTGCGCGACTCCTGAATTTTAGGAGACCGTTGTGGCGAGGACGTCGACGATGCGATCGACCTGCTCGTCGGTCGTGACGAGCGGCGGGCAGTAGGTGATTGTGTTGGTGCCGATGGCCCGAGCGATGACGCCTGCTTCGATCATCGCGTCGCGAATCTGCATTGCGTCTTGATCGGCGCGCAAGCCGACTGCGAACACCGCACCCTCTCCGCGGACGTGATCGACGCCACCGTCTTCGGCGATTGCACGGAGCCCACGGTGGAGGCGGTACCCCATACCTTGGCCGGCTCGTAGCAGCTTTTGCTGCTCGATGATCTCGATGTTCTTGAGCCCAGCAGCGCAGGCGGCAGCGTGCCCTGAGTAGGTGTAGCCGTGGCGGAGGATGAAGTCACGGTCGGCTTCGAGCGCATCGCGCACCTGCCGGCCCACGATGACGCCGCCGAGTGGTTGATAGCCAGAGGTGACGCCCTTTGCGAATGTGGTGAGGTCGGGCGTGACGCCGTAGTGCTCTGCAGCGAACCATGTTCCGAGCCTGCCGAACCCAGTGATCACCTCATCGAAGATCAGAAGGGCACCGTGCTGGTCGCACAGACGTCGCGCGTCGGCGAGGTAGCCGTCCGGGGGTGGGAAGACACCGGCGGCTCCTTGCAGCGGCTCGGTGAGCACTGCAGCGATCTCACCGGACCGCTCGGCCATGAGCCGCGAGAGTGCCTCGATGTCGTCGGCAGGAACCTGCACCACGTCGTCGAGCAGCGTGCCGTAGCCAACCTTGTTGAGTGGGAGGCCCTGGGCGCTCGTGCCGCCGTAGTTGGTGCCGTGGTATCCCCGCTCGCGGGAAATGATCAGCCGGCGTTCGGGGTTCCCATCGAGGGCCTGGGCGAGCCGGGCGAGTTTCATGGCGGAGTCGATTGCTTCGGATCCGGACCCGGTAAAGAACACCCGGGCTTCTGGCATCGGCGTGAGGCTGACGATTTTCTCGGCCAGCGCATCGGCCGGTGCGTTGGTGAACGGGTCGAAGCAAGAGTAGGACGCAATCTGGCGGATCTGAGCGGCGATTGCGTCAGCCATGTCGCCGCGTCCGTGACCGACCTGGCAGTACCACAGGCTTGCCATTGCGTCGATCATCTCGTGCCCGGTGTGGTCCCAGACGAGGGAGCCGCGGCCGTGTGTGATGCTCGGAAAGCGCTCACGTGTGGGTCTCGCGAATGGGTGTAAAAAGGCGCCGGGCATGAGACCATTGTGCCAGTCCGCGACGATGCTGACTGACTTTGATGTCGTCGCCGTTCGGTCAGTTTCTGGTGCCGTTAGCCTTCGGGGGATGCAGAAGCCTGAAATCACCATTCCCGCCGAAGATCCGCCAGCGGAGCTCGTCGTCGACGACATCACCGTCGGTGACGGCGACGAGGCTGTTGCGGGTCGTGCGGTCACTGTTCACTACGCAGGCGTCTCCTGGTCGACCGGTGTCGAATTTGACGCCTCATGGAACCGTATGGAGCCCTTCCAGTTCGGCCTCGGCCAGAGCCAGGTCATCCAGGGCTGGGACGAAGGCGTTCAGGGCATGAAGGTCGGCGGTCGTCGTCGTCTCACCATTCCGCCGCACATGGGCTACGGCGCAGCAGGTGCCGGTGGCGTCATTGCTGGCAACGAGACGCTTGTGTTCGTTGTCGACCTCCTCGGCGTCGGCTGACTCAGGGTTCGAGGACGACCCAGCCGCGACGTTGCAGCTCGGCCGCGAGCTCTTCGACAGGAACACCGCTGAGCGACGTGGTCGCTGCGGGGGGAGTACTTGGCCGTTTGGCAGCTGTCTTGCGAGGCGCTGATTTCGGCGCAGCAGGTTTCGGTGCTCGGGCTGCAGGGGGAGGGTGTGATCCAGGAGGAGGGCCGTCGCCGTGGATCTCGGTCTGGAGGCGCTCGATGAACTCGTCGGCCTCCCCACTGGTGAACTTGCCGGCTGCCTGGCGTTGCGAGAATCCCATTGGTCCGCGGGCATCGCGATAATCAGAGTGCCCTGCGGCTTCGAGGAGCTCGAGGAGCTCTCGGAGTTGCTTGCCGTTCGCTGGTGGACCGGACGATTGACCAAACGCCATGCTGCACTCTCCCACACGGGCGAGCTTGGGCAGTGTGCGGTCGGCACGGATGTGGCCCGAGCGACCGTTCCTGACCGACGATCAGATTGAGTAGATTTCGTATTCGACGCCGTCGGGCGTGGTCGTGCCAATGGCGACACAGAAGAGATTGTTCAGCCAGCCGTAGCGTTCGTCGCCAGTTTCGAATCGTGGGGCGGTGCGGATGCTGGCAGTGCCGTCAGCGTTGCGGGTGCCGAACCCGGTGTAGGTGACGTAGATGTCAGCGCCGTCGTGAGTGCGAAATGAGAGGCGGACGTCGAGCGCAAAGGCTCCGTTGTCAAGAATGGTGAGCCAATCGCCAGCGGCGACTCCGTCGGGAATAGCGGCGTTGACTTTCGGCCCGACGAACGTACCGCTGGACACAGTGGCCACGGCCTTCGTGCCGAATGGGCCGCCGGAGATCATTGGCCGCTCCACGTCATTCGTGCGAGCTGAGAGGGTGCCGATGTGTGTAGCGGGAAGTGCTTCGAGGATCATGGGCCGAAGCTAAACGGTCTGGCGCCATGCCAACGATGTGGGGCACGCAATGCCGGAATACCGGAAAAGGCGCAAATCGGTCCCCTGATCCCTCGTTCGGCAGATTTTTGCCGAACTGAGGCGATCAGATGAACCCGATTGGAGCGGGTGAGGGGAATCGAACCCCTGTAGTCAGGTTGGAAACCTGAGGTTCTACCATTGAACTACACCCGCATGGTGATTGAAGTATAGCGGCGCAGAGCGCGCCGGTGACCCGTCGATTCGACTACTCGGCTATTCGACTATTCGACCGGAGTCAGCGGGGTCAGCGGGGTCAGCGGGGTCAGCTGCGTAACGAGCGAGCTGTGCCACCCGTGGCGGATTCGCTCCGATCCATGGCCGAGAAGACGACGTTGGTAGTCGTAGGCCTCGAAACTTGTGAGCACCATGAGGGCGTCGAGAAGCATTTCGCGATCGGATGAATGGTCGCATTCGGCGGCGAAGTGTTCGGCCATCTGTGATCGGGTGATGACCGTCAGAGCACGCAGACCTTCTTCGATTGAGGGAATCTTTTGTGCCTTAATGCCGGCAACTCGACTGACGGCGTATGCCCCGGCGTGAACTCTCAGCCTGGTCTCAACGTAGATGTCGATTCGGTACTCAAGGGGGCCGACACCCAGATCGGGAATTTCTCGGAGCGACATTGTTTCGTTCACCACGTGATCGACTGTCAGTCGAACAAGGTCGTTGAGGTCATCGAAGTAACGGAAGACGGACCGGTGTGAGACGCCAGCACGGTCAGCGATTTGTGGAACGCTCGGATCGAGCAACCCTTCTCGAATGAGCTGGGAAAGTGAGATAATGACGGCGGTGCGGTTGTGGGATCGGCGAAGGGAGCGGCCGTCGGTCTCGTCGTCAACTGTGGCGGTGGCGGTGGCGGTGGCGGCGGTGAGGTCGGCCAAGTCGATCGGAAGCGTTGCCCCGAAGCTGCTCATCCCCCGGTCGATGATCTGCTCCGTGATTGCAGCTGCCTCGGCGGTTGGAACCGTCACTGCCCACTCGGGGTGCTTAACGAGAAAGGGGGTTACTGTCGAACCCAAAGCAACTTCCATATCCATAAACTAGAGCAGCGACGGGCGGCTCAGCGAGCAAACTTCGAAGATTTGCTTATCAGAAGACAAAACTTCCGAGACAAAGACCGAGCGGTCTTGAGCTGGGGTGTAGGAAGTGTTGGCACAAGATTGTCGGTCATCACCGATGCTGATCCTTTCGGAAGTAGACATCGGGAAAGACGATGGATGCAACCGCCGCTGACGCACCAAAGATCAACTACTGGTAACAAAATGACTTCAGATACCACCGCTGAGCTACTTGTTCGTGTCCGCAAACTCCTGGACAAAGCAGAGGGAACGAGCAATGCTCACGAGGCCGATGCATTCTCAAGAAAAGCAGCAGAGATTATTGCCGCTCACCGCATCGATCCGGCCCGACTGGTCGACGTCGACCCATCTGATGACCTGCGCGTCTGCGAATTCGAGCTCGGTAGAGGGGCCTATGTGCGTGCACGGCTCGCGCTGTTGCAAGCCGTTGCGGAGCCTCATGATGTGCGAGTGGTCTTCGTGTCGCGACCCAACGGCACGGTTGCAATGGCGGCGGGCTTTCGGAGTGACCTGGACGTTGTCGAGGTGCTCTATAACTCGCTCCACCAGCAGGCAGCGTCGCAGATGGCAGGTGAGCGTCGAGGGACACCGGCAGCGACGCAGCGCTTCCGAAGGTCGTTCCTGTTTGGATTCGCCGAGAAGATCAGCCAGACATTAAAGGATTCGCAGGCGGTTGCCGCAGGCTCAGAGCGTGCTGTCGATGATTCTGGACGCCATGCAGTTGCGGTGCTGAGCCGAAACTCCCGGATCAATGATTTTGCAGCAACAGCTTTCGGTCGGGTCCGTACGGCTCGGGCGCCGAGTGCAGCGCAGGCCGGCGGTTGGGCCGCCGGGTCGGTTGCCGCCAGCCGAGCGGACGTCGGACGGTCGAGGCTTTCGGGTCGACGCGCCATTGGGCGCGCGAAGCCGTGAGTGACGCGGATCGCGGCGCGCTCTACGCAGCCGAATTGGTGGCATTCGACGGTACCGACCTCGAATCTGTCCGGCAGCTTCATCAGGTGCGAGCGCTGATCGACGCCGTTGTGGCTGACTCCTGGTGGCCGCGCGGGGGAGTGGATGTTCGAGCTGCCCGGTCAGATGCCCACTCGTCGAGCACTCGGTGCACCGACTCTGGCGGAGGGCTGGGAATGATCCGCCTTGCTCGCTCACAAATGACCGTTGCTACGGCGGCCCACGAACTTGCGCATGTCCTTGCAGGTCCGGCCAACGGGCACGGTGCGCTGTATCGCCGGGCGTACCTCGATGTGGTGCGGGTGATGACGAACATCGACTCGACCGACCGTCGGCTCGATCTCCACGTCAACCAACTGAGCGACGCGTTCAGCGCCGCTGGCCTGGATGTCGGTGTGCGCCATTGGCCTGCGCCGCCGGCTGGAATGGGCCGCGCGTTTGCGCTCTAACTCTCGTTAGGCTCCACAGGCCCATCAGGGCGGATACGGGGTGTAGCGCAGCTTGGTTAGCGCGCCTGCTTTGGGAGCAGGAGGCCGGGAGTTCGAATCTCCCCACCCCGACCATATGACATAAGGGTTTACCGGGGATGAGCCTCCCTGGTTGAGGCTCGCCGGGGGTTTGCGAGGGGGCAACCCTGGTAATGTGGGGGCTCCACAAACAGATGGAGCCGATCGAGCTATGAACTCGACCGGCTCCCGATCACCAGAGATTGAGGCTCCGATGACCACCCCGAAAGATACGCCCGAGAACCGCCACCGCCCCGAAGTTGTCGATGATTCGTGGGCCTGGGTTTCCGATGGTGTGAATTACGAGACGGACGGCGGCGATCGCAGACCGACCGGGACGGTGCATCTCGCCGACTGCCCGATCGTGGAAGTCAACGCAGATGCAACGCTGCGCCTGATCCGTGACGGCGACTCTGTGTGGCATCGGTGCCAAATCTGTGCCGGTGCCGACACGCCGTGGCGAGCAGAGCAGGAACGGCTCGACGAGGCCGACCGGCTCCAGAAGGCCCGAGAGGCTGACCCTGATCTGAGCGCACGTGTGCGCGCCAAGATGGCACGGCGGCGAGGCGAGCGATGAGCGACATCGACGAAGCTTCACCGATGATCACCGACACTGAGCTTGTCCGGCGTCTTGCGATTGCGCTCGGCGAAGTCGATCGAGTCGCAAAATTGAAGCGTCAGAACAAGGCTCGCCGGTCCGCTGCCGACGAGGCCGCAGCAGGACTCAGAATCGAACTCGGCCAACGGATCGTGGATGGCCGGTTCACAGCCTGGCAGCGCCTCGGGATCTCCGACGAAGCACCCGACCCGACCGACCGGCGCGCACCCGGCAAAGGCTCCGTGTACTTCGACCGTGGCCGTGATCGTTGGATCGCCGAAGTCACTGTGAACGGCAAACGGTCGCGCAAGCTCCACAAGACCGAAGCAGAGGCCCAGACGTGGCTCTCTACAGCATCGGAACGACTCGCCGATGGTGAGACAGCATCGGCGGAAACTTGGACCGTTGAGGCGTGGCTGACGAACTGCCTCAAACTCTGGACGGTCGAACTGTCGGCGACGACGCTCGCGATGCACAGGTCCGCGGCAGAGAAATGGTGGATTCCGGCGCTCGGAACGCGACGCCTTGATGCTGTGAAACCAGCGGACATCTCCGGCGTGATCGCGAAGATGGTCGCTGTACCCCTGGCGTCGAACTCGATCAGGATCAACACGACCACGATGAACAAGGCGATGAAACAGGCGCTCATCGACGAGCACGTGACGCGGAACGTCGTCCCGCTCGCCAAGCGTCCGAAGGTCGAGAACGTCCGCGATTCGAAATACCTCACGCCCGGCGAAGCGCGCCGAGTGTTGGAGATCGCGGCCGCCGATGAATTTCATGGCGACGCGCTTGCTCTGTCCCTGTGGCTCGGTCTCCGTCGCGGCGAAGTGTTGGGCCTGTCGTGGGAGTCGATCGACCTCGCCGCCCGCACTGTCAGCATCGAGGCGATGCTGGTACGAACCCCTGACGGCGCGGAGTTGAAGTCCCACGTCAAGGGAGGACGGTCGAAAGCTCGAACGGTTCCTGTTCCTACCGGGGTCGCCGACATTCTCGAACGTCGTCGAGTCCGTCAGATCGAAAGTCGTTTGGCCGCGGGCGAGGCGTGGACCGGGGGAGTGCCCGGCACAGCGGGCCTGGTGTTCACCGACGGACTTGGTGAACCGATCAAACCTGACAACTTCGGTCGAGCCGTGAAGCGGCTGACGAAGAAGGCTGGGGAGGAAGTGAACCCTCACGCATTGCGTCACTCGGCGGCGACGTTGCTCGCATCGTCCGGCGTACCGATGAAGACAGCGCAAGTGATCCTCGGTCACTCGTCGATCACTATGACCGCAGACATCTACACGCACGTCATGGGCGATGATCTTCGGGCTGCTGCGGATGTGATGGATCAGATGTTCGGGACGGACTTGTGAGCGCTGAACACTGTGTCGATTGAGCACAAGTTGCTGTGTGTCTGGGAGCGCTTTTCGAGGGTCTCGCTTCTACGAACCTGACGCCCATTTGTTGCACGTCAGCTCACTTCTCTCAGAAACAGACGCACGGTGGCTCGACGCAGGAGTGGCCGACGTGAGAGCGGCTGTCACGGGAACCAGCGACGAGTTACTAATATCCAACGAGCTATGAATACTCAACTGAATACGCCCGAGACGCCCACACCGTCTACGGACAGCGCCTCCAATCCTTGGAAGATCTTCGGAATCGGAGTCATCGCGCTCGCGCTCATTGCCGGAGTCGCGACATTCGGCTATCTCCTCGGCGTGGCCGACGAGAACAGTGACCCCGCCACCACCGAGACGCCGATGTCAGCGCCTGCGGCAACGGAGGTGGCCAGCACCGTCTCCCTACCCCCCGTCACGAACGCTCCAACGACCACTGACTGCGCCGATTCTGCGGATTGCTGGGTTAAGACACTGTTGGAGGAGATCGCGTGGATCGAACAACAAACATCGGAGATGGCGGCTTTGATTCGGGGCTGGGATGAGAGCACAGGGTTCACAGCAACCCAAGAAGCGCTGGACCGCGCATGGGCTACCCATGGAGACTCAACCGACCACAGGCGAGCGTGCGACGCCATCACTGACGCCGAAGAAGACATCATCGTCGCACGCACCCTGTACATCAGCGCTGCCAGGTCGTACTGGGTGGATCTGGAGAAGAACCGTGAGCGGTTGAGTGACGGTTGGTCAGATCTGGACGCCGACGACCCCGTCCGCTTTGCGGCTTCTGTTGCCCTCTCTAACGTTGAATCGGTGTGGGAGGTGTTCGCTGGCGGGCCAGTGTTATCGCACCAAGGTTTCAAGGCGTGGTTCACGTTGGAAACTGGGTACGGGTTTCCCGGTGACGGAGCGGTTCATGGTCGCAGCACAGCAATTATGTGCGGTTTAGCGGCTCGTGCCGATGCCGCAGACGGTTGATGTCACAGCTGCTTTACCAGCGTCGGTCGCCCAGCATGGACCTGTTTGATGCTGACGTGATCGACGTGGGTAGCGAAGAACTCACGTCGTAGCAATACGGCTGACCTCGGCAAAGTGGAGTTCCCCCATTTTGTGAGGCAGGGGTTGTTGTGAAATTTTATGCGACGGCTGAGGCAGCGTAGACCTCGGCCGGAGTGTGATGTTGCAGTCCGGCCTGGTGTCGTTGCCGGTTGTAGAACGTTTCGATGTAGTCGAACAGAATCGTCCGCAGCTCGGACCGCGTGATGTGTTTCCAATCGCCGTGAATCGGCAGCACGTCACGCTTGACCGTCGCCCACGTCGACTCCATCGCGGTGTTGTCGAAACAGTCTTCGGTCGACCCGTAG
>Ga0115004_10001384_pt1 | contig 19819 bp, 14 predicted proteins | sample ArcticOcean_MG_C_10_FD_88737 | JGI IMG/M metagenome (GOLD analysis project Ga0115004, IMG submission 88737) | Marine microbial communities from western Arctic Ocean - ArcticOcean_MG_CB11_90 | ecosystem: Environmental > Aquatic > Marine > Oceanic | place: Arctic Ocean: Canada Basin | collected... | reverse complement strand
TTAGGAAGACTGATTAGTTCAGGATTAGTTTTTGGTAAATAAACTTCTTTTTCTTTTTTTCTCTATTCGTGTTTAATTTTCATTAAGATTTTTGCGGTATTTGACTCATCTTATGAAGCATATTTTTGGGAATATTCAAGTTGGTTGAATTTTTTTTTTGGATCGTAGTAAATTCAATTTATGGATGATTTTCACGGAATTAGACAACAATTAATTATTGTCAGGTTTTTATTAAAGAAGTTGCTTTACAAAATCTTTAATTTAAGAGATTCATAATTGTTTGAAACTATTCCAATGAGTCAATAAACAGTTTCTCCATTTTTTATTTCTCTATCAATTACATTAAACTCAAGGAGTTCAGATTCGAATTTTTTTATTGGCAGAATTTGCAGTTATAAAATTCCTTGCAGCTAATCCAGGTACTATTATTAGCCCTCTTAGATTGGAAGTAGACTCTTCTATAAAACCATAAGAGTTGGTCTAATAAGTGTAAAATTCCATAAAAGTTAATAATAAATACCATAAATAAGATATTGGTTTTTGATCTAAAATAGTTGTTGTTCTTTCATTTGAATCAGTTAATAATAAACTCTTCCCTAAAGTTAAATTCATCTCTGATTGACTTTAGATTTTAATAGCTACGAGTCTTACATTATTTTTTTAATTCTTTTTTTGCGTATTTTTTACTTAATAAATTATATATGTACTCAAGGGTAACTCCTTGATTTTCGCTTTTAGAATCATAAACTAATTTTTAAGGATTATTCATTTCGTATCCAAATGCACAATTATTTAACATTAAAATGATAATAAATAATAAAATAATCTTTGAGGTTTTCATTTATTTAGTGTTAATACGGGTAAATAATGTCGAGGTAAGCTTAGTTTTTTATTTTTCAAAATAGAAATTTTTTAATCAATTTATGATAAAAAACCTTTAAGAAAAGGAGTTTGAAATTATTTCAATAAAAATGGAATCAATTCTAAGTTAACTCCTGGGTATTTAGGGTATACTAAACATTTTTTAACTCATTTTTTTAATTATTTTAACCACATCTTCCAGATGACCTGAACGAAATTACTTTGAAATTTTCGAAATTCGTTGAAATTTAGAGGTGAGGATTTCTAGGGGAGGAAAGAGGTGTTTTACTTACTTTGTTTAAAATGATATACCCATTTATTTGTTGTTACTGAGCGAATTATGTTCGATCCATAAGTTTTTTAATTTGGAGTACTTGAAGAACTTGTAATATGATGACATTATTGAAATAATAAAACCATAATAACCATCCAAAAACCCCCTGTATAAAATGTATTTTTTAAAAAACTCGAACAATGGTGCAACAACTAATTTTAGGGTTGATACTTTCTTTTTCTTTTCAAAGAGATCCATTGCAGCCATTTCAGTAAAAAAATCCATTTTTTCCGCATGACGACTTAAATTTGGATAAGAATAATGTAATAAATCTCCTTTTAAATTCGCTTTTTTATCACTAGAGAATTGTAAACTCTCATGGATTTTGCCTTCCCATTTTGCTTTGGATTTCCTGAACAATCTAAGTTTAACATCGGGGTACCAACCGCAATGATAGATCCATTGCCCACAATAGTTTGTTCTTCTATTGAAGGAGTATCCATCTTGTTTAAAATCAGATTTCACAAGCGCTAAGGATTCTTTTAATTCTTCGGATATTGCCTCATCGGCGTCAAGAGATAGGATAAAAGGATGTTTAGCCATGGAGTTTCCATAATTCTTAGAATTGGAGTAGTCTTCAAACTCCTTTTTCACAAACCTAATATCAAATTTTTTGCATATTTTTTCTGTATCGTCCGTTGAATAGGAATCCACCACAATAATTTCATCAACAACACCCTCTAATGAATTTAAGCATCTTCGAATGTTTTTTTGCTCATTTTTTGTGATTATTACAGCACTTATTTTATTCATATTGTATTAAATCTATTTATCGGTTGGTTAAAACTCTAAATTAATCTGGTTTGTGACTTTATTGTGTAAATTTAATTTTTTTAATTTTATAGGCATCACTTAGGATTTCTTTCAGGTGGTTATAGGATATTCCCATAGATTGTACCGTTTTATAAATTAATTCTAAGTAATCAATATTTCCATCAGAGGCAAGAGCAGAAAGAGTAAAGTTAATAACTGTTTTGTTTCCAGGATTTTTTTATTATCCAATCACACCTCTTGTTTCAATTATCTTAAGTAATTTGATACATTAGTAGAATATTGCACATAAAATTTAAGACAAAAATAAACATAATTCTAGGCTTCCTCTTGTATGCCAAGCGCATGGTAAACATTTTGGACATCTTCATCCTCTTCGATTTTTTCAATTAATTTTATCACATCCTCTTGTTGATCTGTTGAAAGTTGTTTGGTGATCTGTGGAATTCGTTCAAACCCTGAGGAGAGAATCTCAAGTGATCTGTTTTCTAATTCCTTCTGTATGGCACCAAAATTTTCAAAAGGGGCATAGAGTAAAATCCCATCCTCATCTTCAAAAACTTCTTCTACACCAAAGTCTATGAACTCCAATTCAGTTTTTTCCACATCAATCCCTTCGGCAGGGATTCTAAAGTTGCATGTACGGTCGAACATAAACTCAACAGAGCCTGAAGTTCCCAAATTGCCATTGTTTTTATTGAAATAGCTTCTCACATTGGCAACAGTTCGGTTGTTGTTATCCGAAGCAGTTTCGACCAAGATGGCAATTCCGTGTGGTGCATAACCTTCAAAGAGTACTTCCTTATAATTTTCAGTATTTTTGTCCGAAGCCTTCTTGATAGCCCGCTCAATATTATCTTTGGGCATGTTGGCAGACTTAGCATTCTGAATCACAGCTCGCAATCGCGCGTTGTTTTCAGGATCGGGTCCTCCGTCCTTAACCGCCATCACAATGTCCTTCCCAATTCGGGTGAAAGTTTTGGCCATTGCCGACCAACGTTTCATTTTTCGTGCTTTTCTAAATTCAAATGCTCTTCCCATGATCTGTTTTTTTAATGTTTACAAAGATATAAACATTAGGAACTACATAAAATTCTTTCTCGACATTGTAAGATCCTCAAGAACTTCGGTATAGGAAAAATTCAAGTTGGGAGGAAGCTTGTTTTCTTTGGTTAATACCGCCAAATATCGCATTTGGTTGGTGGTATAGACCTGTTTGAAAACAGGCGTTTTTAGGTAACGTCGCGCCGTTAAAGTTTTAATAAATTCATAATGGTTAATCAAGTCGGTACTTCCCAAGTGATAAATCCCTGTTAGCTTTTGGTTGATAATGAAATGAATTTGTTGAGAGAGTTTCACATCGTTGTTTACATTGATGATGGTATTGGGAAAAACCTCAATAGCTTGATTCTCTTGGACAGCAAGGTCTAATTCTTCCATTCTGGGACATTGGCTGCCAAAAACCATGGGCAACCTTGCCAATACATATTTAGATGCCGGTAAGCGCATCAAATCGTTCTCTATTCGGATTTTAAAACGGCCATAGATACTTTCCGAAAGAGTTTTGTCATATTCATAGGAAGGGAAATGTTCAAAAGTATCAAAGACATTGGCAGAGGACAAAAAAACCAAACGACAGTCCGATCTTTTTATTAAACCGATCAACATTTCGTGGGTTTCTAGCAACGCCTCAAATGGTCCCCGCAAAGCAGAGATAATAAGTTTTGGTTTTACTTCTTTGATGATGGTTTCGAGCCCACCTTCATTAACATCAAATTGAAAGAAATGACGATTGTCTTTGTAACCTCTCGTGTTGAAGTAGGTTCCAAAGGTGTCATAATAAGAGTTTAATTCCTTATAAAGTGCATTCCCAATGAATCCGCTGGCTCCTAAAATCAAAATTCTTTTCAAAAAACTGGTTATTTAGATTTATAAAAAGGCATTTTCACCACTTTGGCTGGAAGAAATTTATTTCGTATTTTAATCAATATCGTTTCCCCAAGCTGAGCATTAGAGGATTTAACATAGCCCATACCGATTCCTTTATTAAGCGAAGGCGATTGTGTTCCTGAGGTAACCTGACCGATGGCTTGTTGGTTTTTATCAAAAATCAAATAACCCGTTCTTGGGATTCCTCGGGCACCAATTTCAAAGCCCATTAACTTTTCGGGAGTCCCTTCGTCAATTGCTTTTTGATGAAGCCTAGCATTTAAAAAATCAGTTTCTGTTTTTGTAACCCATCCCAATCCAGCGCTAATAGGGGAGCGGGTGTCATTGATTTCATTACCATAAAGACAATAACCCATTTCCAACCTTAAGGTATCTCTCGCAGCCAATCCGATGGGCTGAATGTCAAAAGACCTTCCAGCATCCATAAGAGCAGCCCATATTTTTATAGCTTGAGATTGTTTAAAATAAATTTCAATTCCGCCAGCACCCGTATAACCTGTCGTAGCGATTAAAACACTTTCATAATCTGCAAAATCAGCAGTGACATGTGAATAATTTTGAAGACTACCCAGGTCAAAAGTAGTAAGACATTGCATGGCAGCAATGGCTTTTGGCCCCTGAATTGCAAGTTGTCCCATCTGATCTGAGACATTACTAATTTCTGCATCAAAATCCTCATTTCTTGCCAAAACCCATTGCCAATCTTTGTCAATGTTGGAGGCATTTACCACGAGAAGATATTTTTCTGATTCCAATTGATAAACAATCAAGTCGTCAACAATTCCACCCTTGTCGTTTGGAAAATAGTTGTATTGCGCTTTTCCAGGAGTCAGTTTGTTGAGATCATTGCTACAGATGTATTGCAAAAACGTTAATGCATTTTCTCCTTCGACAATAAATTCTCCCATGTGGGAGACGTCGAAAACTCCGACACCATTTCTTACTGTCAAATGTTCTTGTTTTACACCAGTATACTGGATGGGCATTTGATAACCGCCAAATTCAGCCATCTTGGCACCAAGTTGGTTGTGAATATCAAAAAATGGTGTTTTTTTCATCCTGTAATTTTAAACAAAAGTATTACATTTAAAAATTAAGTCTTACCATTCTTTATTCGAAATAAAAGAACTTATTAAAAGTAAAATGAATAAATATTTTTTTATACTTCTTTTGAGCTATCCCTTAATCATTATGGGACAAGTAACTGAATTGTCACGAGACTTTTTTAAATCCAAAAGAGACGAATTTAGAAAGGAACTGCCAGAAGCTAGTGTGGCTGTTCTTTTTAGCGCTCCGATCAGAAACCGAGCCAATGATGTCAATTATGTTTATCATCAAGATCCTAGTTTTTATTATTTATCAGGTTGGAAAGAACCGAACGCTGTTCTGTTGATTTATAAAGAAGCACAAAAAGATGATCAAGGTATCTTTTATAACAAAATATTTGTCCGCTCCCCAGATCCTGTTGACGAAATGTGGAACGGAAAATACACCACGCCCCAAGAAGCCTTGTCAATGGGTTTTGATCGGGTCGATACCCGAGTTAATTTTTCAAGTAAAACACCTGTTTTTTCTGATTTTGATAAAGTTTTACTTTTTGAATTTAAAAATGACGAGCGAGACAATCCCGCTGACCCTTATGATCTTTATGATTTAAAAAAATCCTTTAAAGAAAAGATCAATTTTCCTGAAATTTATGATAGGAAAAAATATGTATTATATCAGAAAATTAAAAATATTAAGGAATCCTCTGCTGATTCATTGAGAAGTGAACTTCAAGGTCTCGTCACACGGGATCCTTCATTGTTAGAGGATCAAATTTTAAAAGATTTTCTCGACTCTTCTCATTTGGATGTCCTCAATGAGATAAGACAGAAAACCGCATTTGCCATCAAGGACTATAACTTTGATTTAGAAAAATTGCCTCAAATTATGAAAGGTTTAAGAGAAATTAAGACCGAGGAGGAAATTGAATTGATACGGAAGGCTGTTTTTTTTTCAGCCGTAGGTCAGGTGGAAGTAATGAAGGCAATCCACCCCGGAATGAGTGAACGGGAAATTCAGGGGATTCATGAGTTTGTATATCGAAAATATGGAGCTGCCAACCAAGGTTATCCCTCCATCGTTGGTGCAGGAGGAAATGCTTGTGTATTACATTATATTGAAAACAATAAGTTTGAACTTAACAATGAATTGGTTTTAATGGACTTGGGCGCAGAGTTGAGCGGATACACAGCAGATGTTACCCGAACCATTCCCTCTACAGGAACCTTTACACCCGACCAACGTTTGTTGTATGAAATTGTCTATGCATCACAAGAAAAAGGGATTCAGGCAGCTGTAATTGGGAATTCATTTGTTGACATCTATAAGGCGAGTTTCGATGCGATTGCATTGGGCTTGATTGAATTAAGAATTATAGAATCCACAACTGAAGTCAAAAAATACTTTCCCCACGGTGTGAGCCATCACATAGGTTTAGATGTTCACGATCCTGGAAATTATGGTCTTTTGGCGGCTGACATGATTATTACTGTTGAACCTGGTATTTACATTCCTGAGGGCAGTCCTTGCGATCCAAGATGGTGGAATATTGGTATAAGAATAGAAGATGATATTTTGATAACGAAAAAAGGACCTAAAAATCTTTCCGGTTTTGCCCCTAGAAAGTGGGATGAAATTGAAAAAATAATTCAGCAAAAAAGTCCTTTAGATGATTTTAATCTCCCTTCAGTGGAGAGTTTATCTAAGTAAATATTCCTTTAAGTCCGTAAAATCTTTGATCGGAATACTCACTTTGTCTCTAGTAAGAGTTTCTTTTAATCTTTCTGGGACTTCAATATCAATTTTAAGCGCCTTTTTGACAGTATCCAGGAATTTAACAGGATGAGCAGTCTCTAGAAAAACACCGTAGAAGTCACCTTCGTTGTTTTCGAGATACTTCTTGAGTCCTAAATAACCAATTGCTCCATGTGGATCGGCTACATATCCATTAATTTTATAAATCTCTTTAAGCGCTTTTTTTGTTTCAGAATCTGTATAGCTGTAACCCGAAAGTTTTTTCTTTAATTTAAAAATATCATTATTAAATATTTTTTGAATTCGTATAAAATTACTTGGATCAGAGACATCCATGGCATTCGATAGGGTAGGAATAGTTGGTTTTGGTTCATAAGCACCAGTTTCTAGGTAAGTAGGGACAGTATCATTGACGTTAGTACTCGCAATGAAATGCTTGATGGGAAGCCCCATTTTCTGAGCCATCATACCGGCACAGATATTTCCAAAATTTCCACTAGGAATAGAAAACACAAGATCTTTATTTAAGTGTTTCAATTTTCTATAGGCAATGAAAAAATAAAACATTTGTGGCAACCACCGCGCTACATTAATTGAATTCGCGGAAGTGAGTTGGATTTTTTCATTAATATTAGCATCAAGAAAAGCAGTTTTAACCATGTCCTGACAATCATCAAAAACACCATCAACTTCTAGTGCAGTGATATTTTTCCCTAAAGTAGTTAGTTGTTTTTCTTGAATGTCACTTACTTTTCCTTTGGGATAAAGTATTACGACGTTAATTCCTTCAACATCATAAAAACCATTGGCAACGGCACCTCCAGTATCTCCAGAAGTGGCGACCAATACCGTTATTTTTTCATTCGTATTTTCGATAAAATGACCTAAGCATCTCGCCATGAACCTTGCGCCGACATCTTTAAAAGCCAGTGTGGGCCCTTGGAAAAGCTCAAGCGAAGCGATGTTTTCTGTGATCTTAACTATAGGAAAGTCAAAATCTAAAGTTTCCTCAATAATTTCTATAAGCTTTTCTTTTTTGATCTGATTTCCAACATATGGTTTGATGACTTTGTAGGCCATTTCAGTAATGCTCATATTTTCAATTTCCTTAAAAAAAGTGTTGGGAAGTTTTGTGATTGTTTCTGGAAAATAGAGCCCTCGATCGGGAGCTAAACCTCTTTTAACAGCGTCTTGAAAAAGAGTAGGTTTAGAATTATGATTTAAACTATAGTATTTCATTCTTCAGATAGAATTTTAATTCCTTCTTCATTAATCTTAGAAACGTGTACCTCAAAATCTATGCCTAACTTTTGCATGACTTCTCTCATCGCTTGTCCCACATTTTCTGCATTTTCAAATCCTTTGGTTAATGCGTATACTGATGGACCTGATCCCGAAATACCACACCCCAATGCACCTGCGTTCATAGAGACTTCTTTAAGTTTTACAAACTCAGGGATCAACATTGCACGATAAGGTTCTATAATTTCATCTACCAAACTCCTAGAGATTAAATCGTAATCATCACTGAAGAGTGCACTAACCAACGCCCCAAGATTGCCCCATTGTTGAATGGCGCTTTTTAAAGTGACTGTTTTTTTTAATATTGCTCGCGCATGACTTGTTTTTAATTCAATTTTAGGATGAATAATAACAGCAATTAATTCCTTGGGCGTCGGCAATTTTATAACATCCACAGGAGCGATGCTTCTAACCAAGGTGAATCCACCTAACAAGACAGGAGACACATTGTCAGCATGCGCAGAACCACTTGCAAGTTTTTCTCCTTGCATGGCAAAATTTATTAATTCATGCTTGGTGTAGGGAGAACCCAATAAGTGATTGATCCCAAAGACTGCTCCAGCCGAACTTGCGGCACTACTACCAATTCCACTTCCTGCTTTAATACGTTTGTTAATTTCAATTTCAAAACCATGTTCGGAGGGATGCGCTTTTAACAAAGCCATAGCTGCAACTCCAGCAACATTTTGATGAAGGTCAAGTGGTAAATCTTGTCCAGTGATTTTGGTAATCCTAATTCCTTTTTCAGCAGATTTACGAATGGTCATGTCATCTCCAACAGGATCTAAACAAAACCCAAGAACGTCAAATCCGCAGGAGACATTTGCAACACTAGCAGGTGTAAAGAGTTTAACACTTTTCATAACTATTGTTTTCCAATTCTAATGATGTCCGCAAAGATTCCTGAGGCCGTAACATCTGCTCCGGCTCCAGCTCCCTTGACGATTAAAGGCTGGTCTTTATAACGATTTGTAAAGAATAAAATAATATTATCACTTCCTTCTAAGTTATAAAAATCGTGTCCATCTTTTACTTGCTGAACACCGACTTTGGCTTTACCACCCTCAAGTTGGGCGACATATTTTAACTTCGCATTGTTTTTATCAGCATCTTCAACCAGCTTGTCAAAGTGACCGCTATATTTTTTTAGTGATTCAAAAAACTCCTCATTGTTCTTTGTGTCCAAACACTCCTGTGGTAAAAAAGATTCATTTTGAATCTCGTCGAGTTCTATGGATAATCCGCTTTCTCGAGCCAATATTAAAATTTTTCTTGCAACATCAATACCACTTAGATCAATTTTAGGATCAGGTTCTGTATAACCTTCTTTTTGAGCTTCTAAAACCACGTCATGAAAAGAACTTCCCTTCTTAAAATTATTAAATACAAAGTTTAAACTTCCTGAAAGCACCGCCTGAATCTTAATGATTTGATCTCCAGAGGCAATCAGATTGTTAAGGGTGTCAATGATCGGTAATCCAGCACCAACATTCGTTTCGAACAGGAAAGGACTTCCATATTTTCTAGAAATCTTCTTGAGATTCTTGTAGTTACTGAGTTCGTCGGCTGCTGCAATTTTATTACAAGTAACAATTCCAATACTATTATTAAGGTAACGGGCATATTCCTTTGCAATGACCTCATTGGCTGTGTTGTCTATGAAAATACTATTCCTTAAGTTTAGTTTTTTAGCATGTTCAAAAAAGACATTTCTATCGGCTTTAATATCACTTTTATCTAACTGAGACTTCCAATTTTTTAAAGAAATTGACTCGTCATTAAGTAACATTTTTCTTGAATTCGAAATTGCAATCACTCTGATTTTAAGCCTTAAATTCTCAATCAAATAATCAGTTTGTTTGTCAATTTGTTCCAAAAGTTTACTTCCCACATTTCCAACACCTGTAACAAAAAGGTTGAGTTCTTTTACTTGAGCTTCAAAGAAACTTTCGTGTAAAGTGTTGATCGCTTTTGCTACATTTCTCTTATTAATTATAATAGAAATATTTCTTTCAGAAGCCCCTTGAGCAATGGCTCTAATGTTAATATTGTTGGTTCCCAAGCTGCTAAACAATTTACCACTAATCCCTTGATGATCTTTCATTTTCTCCCCTACTACGGCAATGTTCACCATGTCCATTTCAATTTTGACAGGAGCAACTTTGTTTAAAGAGATTTCAAACTCAAACTTTTGATCTATTGCTTCTTTTGCGCTTAGGGCATCTTCTGATTTTACACCAAGGCATATGGAATGCTCAGAAGAAGCTTGGGTAATCATAATGATATTTATGTCTTCATCAGAGAGTGCTTCGAAGAGTCGCTTGGAAAACCCAGTGATGCCAATCATTCCACTACCTTCTAGATTAAGTAGTGCAACATTGTCAATATGACTGATTCCTTTTACGATTTCACCATTTTCAGAACTTGCATTTCCGTCTATCAACGTTCCCTCGTCTTCAGGGGCGAAGGTGTTTTTGATGACTATCGGTATGCTTTTTTCAACTAAAGGCTGGAGCGTAGGAGGGTAGATGACCTTAGCTCCAAAATGGGAAAGTTCCATGGCCTCGTAATATTTTAATTTTTTAATGGGTTTTGCTTGGGCAACAATCTTCGGATGCGCGGTATACATTCCGCTTACATCAGTCCAAATCTCTAACACCTTTGCTTCCAGTGCATTGGCTATAATCGCAGCAGAGTAATCTGATCCTCCTCTTCCCAAAGTGGTGGTTTCTCCCGAAGCATTGCTTGAAATAAAACCAGGAACCAAAACAACTTTAGATTGATTTTCTTTAAAATATGCTGTTATTTTTTTTGTGGTTGCCGCTTCACTGACAATGTCTCTGTTGTTGCTCGATTCTGTTTGAATGAGTTCCCTTGCATCTTTAAGAACAGATTCAACCCCATTGTATTTGAATATTTCCTGAATGATAGCACTGGATAATATTTCACCATAAGATGCAATGGTGGCATTATTTTTTACGGTCACCTCTTCTAAAAGAAAGATTGCATCCAAACGCGACTCGAGTTCATTAAGATGATTTTTTAAAAAACTAATGATCCCGCTTTGATTCTGAATCGGAATGCATGCTTTGATGGGTTCTAGGTGACGCTTTTCAATTTCATCTAGGTTGTCTTTGAAGTTTTCTTTTCTTTCCAAAGCAAGTTGTAACATACCAAGAAGAAGGTCGGTAACCCCACCTAGGGCTGAAACGACAACTACGATGGGTTCACTCTGGCTCTTGAGAATTTCTATGACTTTTGAAAGACTTTTTGAATTGGCTACTGAGGTTCCCCCAAATTTTAAAACTTTCATGATTTATTTCTTATATAACAAGCCATAAATATAGCATTGTTGATTGATTTTAAAGTGGCTGAAATTGTTTGATTGTAAATCAAAGATTCGAAGACAAATGGTTATATGTTATGATTTTCCCCCAAAGGGGTTGTCATAGCAGTACTAGCCATTAAAAAATGAGCCACAAACTTGGATTCAAGTGTGGTGCAGTTGTTTTGAATAGTATGTTTTTTGTTTAATAACATTTACACAAAAATATTACAAAACAGTCAGGTTTAAAATTATTTAGGCAATAATTTTATGTTTTGATTGAATTAAGATGAATTTTTAAAAAAAAAGCTACTCACATTTATAGAATAGCTTTTTTTTTAATGTAAAAAAGAACTTATTTTTTGACTTCTTTTTTATTTAAAGTAATAGAAAGTGTTTCGGAATCCTTTATATAATCTAGAAGAATATCATCGCCTTCTTTGATTTTGTTCGAGACAACTTGCTCTGCCAAAAGATCTTCAATGTATTTCTGAATGGCTCTGTTTAGAGGGCGTGCGCCGTACTTTTTGTCAAAACCTTTGTCGCAAATAAAAGCCTTGGCTTCTTTCGTGAGTTCTAGATTGTATCCGAGCTTGGTGACACGTTTAAATAATTTTTCTAACTCAATTTCAACAATTACATCAATGTTTTCTTTCTCAAGTGAATTGAAAATTACAATATCATCAATACGGTTTAAAAATTCAGGAGCAAAAGTTTTTTTCAATGCGCCTTCGATGACACTTTTTTCTATTTCGGTAGATTGTGCCTTAACAGTTGCGGTTTCAAAACCGACACCGCTTCCAAAATCCTTAACCTGTCTTGCTCCAATATTAGAGGTCATAATAATGATGGTGTTTTGAAAATTTATTTTCCTTCCTAAGCTGTCCGTTAAGAATCCATCATCAAGGACTTGAAGCATCATGTTGAACACATCTGGATGCGCTTTCTCTACTTCATCAAGTAGGATCACTGAGTAAGGTCTTCTTCTTACCTTTTCACTCAACTGTCCACCTTCTTCATAACCTACATATCCTGGAGGCGCTCCGATCAGTCTTGAAATCGCGAATTTCTCCATATATTCACTCATGTCTATTCGAATCAAGTTTTCCTCCGAATCAAAAATTTCTTTGGCCAAAATCTTAGCCAATTGTGTCTTTCCTACTCCAGTTTGTCCAAGGAATATGAAGGATCCAATTGGTCTATCTGGATCTTTAAGTCCAGCACGGTTTCTTTGAATTGCTTTAACAACTTTTTCAACAGCTGTTTTTTGTCCAACCAACTTCTTGCTTATGGTTTCAGCCAAGTGAGCAAGCTTGTTTTTCTCAGTTTTGATAATTTTATTAACAGGAATGTTCGTCATCATTGAAACGACATCGGCAATGTGGTTTTCGTTTACTGTAACCCGATTCAATTTAGAGTCCTCATGCCAGCGTTCTTGAGCTTCTTGGAGGGTTCTTTCAACGCGCTTTTCATCGTCACGAAGTTTTGCGGCCTCTTCGTATTTTTGCTTCTTAACAACAGAATTTTTTAACTCTTTAACTTTTTCGAGCTCTTCTTCAAGTTGAATGATCTCATCCGGCACATTCATATTTTTTATATGAACACGTGATCCTGCTTCATCCAATGCGTCTATAGCTTTGTCCGGAAGGTAACGATCGGTCATGTAACGATCAGTTAGCTCGGCACAAGCTTTTAAAGCTTCGTCGTTATATAATACATTATGATGGTTTTCATATTTATCCTTTATGTTTCTGAGGATTTCCAACGTTTCTTCTACGGTAGTTTGTTCAACAAGTACCTTTTGGAAACGTCTTTCTAGCGCTCCATCTTTCTCAATGTTTTGTCTATATTCGTCTAGTGTTGTTGCACCAATACATTGAATTTCACCTCTTGCCAAAGCAGGCTTAAACATATTTGAAGCATCTAAACTTCCAGTTGCACCTCCAGCTCCTACGATGGTGTGAATTTCATCAATAAATAAAATGATGTCTTCGTTTTTTTCTAACTCATTCATCACTGCCTTCATGCGCTCTTCAAATTGGCCACGGTATTTTGTTCCTGCGACAAGACTCGCCAAGTCGAGAGAAACAACACGTTTACCATAAAGCACTCGAGAAACTTTTTTCTGAATGATCCTTAGTGCCAATCCTTCTGCGATTGCAGATTTACCCACACCAGGCTCACCTATCAGCAAAGGATTGTTTTTCTTACGTCTACTCAAAATTTGAGAGACACGTTCGATTTCTTTTTCTCGCCCAACAACTGGGTCGAGTTTGTCTTTTTCTGCCAAGGCGGTGATGTCTCTTCCAAAATTATCAAGAACGGGGGTTTTGGATTTAACATTCCCGCGAGAATCGGCAGTTGGTACAAAAGGATTTTCTTTCCCAGACTTATTTTCATCATCTTTTTCATCCGGAAATGAAGAAGAGGTGGGAAGGTCCATATAATTTTGATCATCATTGGCGAGCAATAATTTGAACTCCTCCTTTATAAGATCATAGTCAATATTAAGTTTCAATAGCAATTTGGTAGTTGGGTCATTTTCATTACGCAAAATGCATAATAATAAATGAACGGTATTAATCAAATCACTTTGAAATAATTTAGCTTCTAAAAAGGTAGTTTTTAGTGCACGCTCGGCTTGCCGGGTCAAATGAAGGTTTTTCTTATCATTCAACACAGAAACATTTTCAATAACTGCAGGGTTGAGAATTTCTACTTTTTTTCTCAATTCATCTAAATCAACCTCAATTGATTTTAATATGGAAACAGCTTTACCTGCACCATCTCTTAAAATTCCTAACATAAGGTGCTCTGTGCCAATGAAATTGTGCCCCAATCTGAGGGCCTCTTCTTTGCTGTAAGAAATTACATCCTTGACGCGTGGCGAGAAATTATCATCCATATCATTAACATTATAAAATTTAGTACATCAAAAAATGTTCCAAATACTAATTCACTAGCTAATAGACAAAAAATTATTGATTTTACAAAAGGACTTTTCTTAAATATTCATAATAAATATCAAGACTATTCTGTTGATAAATTCCTTAAAAAAAATTAATGAAAACTCATCAAATCCCCTGTATTGACATATTTTAGCTCATAATGTATAATAAAAAAAAATGGCAGAGGGAGAAAAATTAATTCCAATAAATATAGAAGATGAAATGAAATCGGCATACATTGATTATTCAATGTCTGTCATTGTGTCACGCGCATTGCCCGATGTCCGTGATGGTTTAAAACCAGTTCATCGTAGGGTTTTGTTCGGAATGCACGAATTGGGTATCCGTTCAAATACAGCATACAAGAAATCAGCACGTATTGTTGGGGAAGTATTAGGTAAGTATCACCCCCACGGCGATACTTCAGTCTATGATGCCATGGTGCGTATGGCACAAGAGTGGAGCTTGCGTTATTTGTTGGTCGATGGCCAAGGTAACTTTGGCTCTGTTGATGGTGACAGTCCGGCTGCAATGCGTTACACGGAAGCACGTATGCAGAAGATTTCAGAAGATTTATTGGCAGATATCGATAAAGATACTGTTGACCACCAGCTGAATTTTGATGATACTTTAAAAGAACCCAAAGTGCTTCCAACTCGAGTCCCTAATCTTTTGATCAACGGTGCTTCGGGAATTGCTGTTGGAATGGCGACTAACATGCCTCCTCACAATCTCACAGAGGTTGTTAATGGAACAATTCAATATATAGACAATAAGGATATAACCATTGATGAGCTTATTAAGACCATCAAAGCTCCAGATTTCCCAACTGGAGGTATGATCTATGGCTATGAAGGAGTTAAAGAAGCATTTCATACTGGACGAGGTAAGGTAGTGATGCGCGCCAATGCTAACATTGAAATGGTTAGAGATCGCGAATGTATCGTGGTTACAGAAATTCCTTATCAAGTCAACAAAGCAGAAATGATTCGTAAAACCGCTGAGATGGTCAATGATAAAAAAATTGAGGGCATCAGCAATATTCGTGATGAATCTGATCGAAAAGGAATGCGAATCGTTTATGTACTCAAGCGTGATGCAATTCCAAATATTGTTCTTAATAAATTATACAAATACACTTCTTTACAATCTTCTTTTAGTGTTAATAATATTGCATTAGTTAAAGGAAGACCCCAATTGTTGAACTTAAAGGAGATGATTCATCATTTTGTTGAACATCGTCATGAGGTAGTTGTAAGAAGAACGAAGTATGAACTGAAAAAAGCTGAGGAGAGAGCTCACATTCTCGAGGGCTTAATTATTGCTTCGGATCACATAGACGAAGTAATTGCATTAATAAGATCCTCTTCAAATGCTGAAGAAGCGCGAGGGAAGTTAATTGCCCAGTTTAAGCTCACTGAAATACAAGCCAAAGCCATTGTCGAGATGCGCTTGCGACAACTGACGGGTCTTGAACAAGACAAACTAAGAACGGAATATGATGTATTATTAAAGACGATTGCTGATCTAAAAGACATCTTAGACAATAAAGAGCGTCGAATGAATATTATTAAGACGGAATTAGCAGAGGTTAGAGAAAAGTATGGTGATGAACGCCGTTCTAAAATCGAATATGCTGGAGGGAACTTTAGTATTGAAGACATGATTCCTGATGAAAAAGTAGTAATTACTATTTCTCATGCAGGATACATTAAGAGAACAGCTCTGTCGGAATATAAAACTCAAAATAGAGGTGGAGTAGGTCAAAAAGCATCTACCACCAGAAATGAAGATTTCTTAGAATATCTTTTTGTTGGAACCAACCACCAATACATGCTTTTTTTCACTCAAAAAGGATAATGTTTTTGGATGCGGGTCTATGAAATCCCAGAAGGATCAAGAACCACAAAAGGAAGAGCAATACAAAACTTGATCAATATTGAACAAGATGATCGCGTCAAGGCTTTCATTTGTACGCAAGACCTTAAAGATGAAGAGTATATTAATAGCCATTATGTCATCATGGCGACCAAAAAAGGACAGGTTAAGAAAACCAGTCTGGAAAAATATTCTCGCCCAAGGGCCAATGGTATTAATGGAATTACCATTAAAGACGATGATGAATTGCTAGAAGCGAGACTGACCAATGGAAACAGTCAGATTTTGCTTGCAGTCAAATCCGGAAAAGCCATTCGTTTTGAGGAAAGTAAAACCCGTCCGATGGGAAGAAGTGCTTCGGGAGTTAGAGGAATTACTTTGGCCAACGAACAAGATGAAGTTGTAGGAATGGTTACTGTAAATGATATGGATGCTAATATTCTTGTGGTTTCTGAAAATGGTTTTGGTAAAAGATCTAGTTTGGATGATTATCGAACGACCAATCGAGGAGGGAAGGGAGTTAAAACCATTTCAGTTACAGAAAAAACAGGCGCTTTGGTTACGTTAAAAAGTGTTACTGACCTTGATGATTTGATGATTATCAATAAATCTGGAATCGCAATACGTATGGCGGTTTCTGATCTTAGGGTTATGGGACGCGCCACTCAAGGAGTCAAATTGATTAATATTAAAGGGAATGATTCCATCGCAGCTGTCGCCAAAACAATGAAAGATGACGAAGAAGTGGAGGATATTTCGGACATTGATGTTGAAGATGGCACTATAATTGAATAGTATAATCCTATTTAAACATTTAATTTAAAATAAATAAGAATAAATTATAATTGATATCAATGAAAAAAATTACACTTTTATTATTTCTTTTAATCTTTAATTTTTCTTTTTCTCAGAAAAAGGAACTTAGAAAAGCTCAGAAATTATATGAAGCTGGTGATATAACTAGCGCTGAAAAACTTTTAACAGATTTTAAATCAGTTTTGGAAACTGCCAATCAAAAGGTAAAACCTTCTTACGATTTCCTTAGGGCTAAAATTGCGCAACACAACGAAGATTATACGCAGGCATATGATTTATTACTTTCGTTAAAAGAATCCCCATCGCTTAAGGACGATGTTGCAGATCAAATGAACTTGCTTTCATCAGCAATTGTCAATAGTGCAATTGATGACAATGAAAAGGGTGATTTTAAAAACTCGTCTCGCAAGCTATACATGGCTTACACAATTGATCCAGAAGCCAATGCTGATTACCTTTATTTTGCAGCTTCAAGTGCGGTTAACAATTCAGATTATGAAGTCGCACTTGAGTATTACTTTAAATTAAAATCAATTGTATATACGGGTATTGTTACCAAATATTTTGTGACTGAAGCGGATAAGGATACTCCCATTGAAGTCTCAGAAACGGAATACAGCCTTTACAAGAAGTCCAAGGATCATAAAGACTTTAAAATAGAAAAAACTGAATCAAAGTTTCCTGAAATCGTAAAAAACATTGCATTGATTTATGCCCAGCAAGGAGACAATGAAAAGGCAATTGAAGCCGTTAAAGAAGCTCGTGCGGCCAATCCGAATGATATTAATTTAATCCTTACGGAGGCAAATTTATACATTCAATTGGACGATAAGGAGAAGTTTAAGACTTTAATGAACGAGGCGATTGCTCATGATCCTGAAAATGGAAGTCTCTATTATAATCTTGCTGTGGTTACTGCAGACTTGGGCGATAAGACCGCAGCGCGTTCTTATTATGAAAAGGCAATTGAAATAGAACCATCTTCAGAGAATTCTTATCTAAACCTAGTGGCCTTAATTCTAGAAGGCGAAACAGAAATTGTTGATAAAATGAACAGCCTTGGAAATTCTCGTGCTGACAACGCCAAATATGACACTTATAAAATTGAGAGAGAAGAAGTGTACAAAGAATGTGTTCCTATTCTTGAAAAATTGATTAATCTTAATAAAAATCAAGATGCTGTCAAGACCTTAATGAATATTTATGGCACGCTTGGTGACACAGATGGATTTAAAAAAATGAAAGCCCTACTTGAAGGGTAATACGTGTTTTTATATCATTTTTTTAATCATTCGAAGTTTGTGGGAATGGGTTTGCGTTTCTGAATTAAAGACACCTGTTTGATCGATTTGGTCGATTCGAACTGTCCCATGCGCATGGATGATGTGATGGTTTTCAAGTAACAAACCCACATGCGTAATTTTTCCTTCCTTGTCATCGAAAAAAGCAAGATCGCCTGCTTCGCTTTCTTCAATAAAACTCAATGTTTCGCCATCTTGTGCTTGTTGAGAAGCATCTCTTTTCAATGGAGTTCCATTAATTTTATAGACCATTTGCGTAAAACCCGAACAATCAATTCCCATGGGAGAACGTCCTCCCCACAAATAAGGAGCATTGAGGTACATGTAAGCAGTTTTAATCAGCCATTCTTTGCCTTTTTTACCCGCTTGAGTTTTACCTTCAAAAACATGATTTATTGACTTAGCGCCACTTAAATTACTCCCCAAGATTATCGGAAACATCAAATCGTTTTCGTCGGTAATATAGTTGATCAGATCTGTTGATATTTGTGGCGTTGAAGCTGTAGTTTTAGAATAGATTTCATTTTCAATATGATAAACTTGATTATGCGGAATCCAACCTTCATAGCCATCCCAATGCATTCGAATTTTACACCAGGATTTTCTTTTTTCGATTATTTTATAACAGTCTCCATATAGGAGCTGAGAAACCATTTCACTTCTGTGATTGTTCTCGTTTCTCAAGGGGATAATCCCCAAATGGCAGATACCGTATTCCAAGTTTTATAGTTTATAACAAAGCAAAAATTGCCTAGAGACATGGTGTTTATTAAAACAAAAATAATCAAATTGATTTTCAATCTTATGGAAATACATTTTTAAAATAATGTATTAAGAATATGTTTTGATTAAATTTGAATGTAAAATTCAACGAATTGAAGAAATTTTGGCGCTTTATTGTTTTAAACCGATCCATGCTCTACAAAGTTATTTTGCTTATTTGGTGTGTATTTTTGACGCTCTATTTGTTTCCCAAAGGGGGACAGTTTAAATACGAATTCCAAAAAGGAAAACCATGGCAATATCCAACGCTTTATGCTCCTTTTGATTTTTCGATTTTAAAATCTAACAAAGATCTAGAAAAAGAAAAGCAGGAAATCGTCAATTTCCAAAGAAAATACTACCGAGCAACTCCTGAGGTTTTTGATCAAGTTAAAAGTTCCTATAAAAATCAATTCTCAAACTTCTTTAATCTACCTGCTTCAAATCCAAATTATAAAGTTCTATATGACTATGGTTATGAAATTTTAAATGAAATTTATAAAGTTGGAGTTTTCCCTGTAGCATATGATCATAAAGGGAGCAGTTTTGTTTATCTGATTAAGCAAAATAATGAATCAACTGTTTCTGTTGATCAATTTTCTCGTATCGAAGATTTAAGAAGTAAAGTGGTTTCGATGGCCATTGATAGTCTTTATAAAGCATCGATAGATCAATATTATAATTTGTTTTTTGAAATCGTCCAACCCAATATCAGTTTAGACGAAAAGTTTACCAACAATAGTTTGGCTTCAGCTTTAGGAGATGTTTCAGC
>Ga0115004_10001379_pt1 | contig 19848 bp, 17 predicted proteins | sample ArcticOcean_MG_C_10_FD_88737 | JGI IMG/M metagenome (GOLD analysis project Ga0115004, IMG submission 88737) | Marine microbial communities from western Arctic Ocean - ArcticOcean_MG_CB11_90 | ecosystem: Environmental > Aquatic > Marine > Oceanic | place: Arctic Ocean: Canada Basin | collected... | reverse complement strand
TTTAATTACGGCGGATTTAAAAACAGAGCGTTGTACGATCCTGAAATTATTCCGAATTTAAATATGACAAAAGAGCAATATAAAAAGTCGGATGCCCCAACGATTAATCATTTTTATGAAAAATTGTTGCTCTTAAAGAATAAAATGAACACCGCTTCTGGAAAGAAAATTGCTGCACAAAGACACACTTTTATGGAAACATATCTGCAGCAGTTTTATAATGAATGGGATGGTTTAAAGTAGCGTTATAAATAAAATTACTACCTTTCTTTTAGTTGTCATTTGCTACTTCCAATGCTGTGATTTTATACTCAAGAGCAGAAAGCTCCGCTGCCTTCTCTACAATTTCGTCTACCGTTAAATTGGAGTTTGCATTCATATAATTATGTATTTCTGAACTTTTAAACCTGTAATAGCTCAGCGCCTCCTCTATCTTGTCATTAGTACTTTTCATTTTTTTCTTTTTTTTATTGTACAAAATTCAACAATTGACTTCTATACTTTGATGCAGGGTTTCCTGTAAACTCTTTAAATAACTTGTTGAAATGCGAGAAATTATTAAAACCACACTCAAAACAAATATCTGTAATACTCATATCACTTTCTGATAATAACTTCGTAGCATGCACCACGCGATACTCATTCACTAACTTTGTAAATGTTTTTGAGGTTGTCTTTTTAAAAAAGCGACAAAAAGCAGGGACCGTCATACTTACCAAATTCGCAATTTCGTCTAAACTAATGTGTTGCTTAAAGTTCTCATTTATGTGTTTAAAAATTATATCAATTTTGCTACTGTCTTGTGGTTGGGTTTCAAAAGCAAAACCATCTGCATTTAAGATTGTATAATCATCTGTCTGCGCCAGCTCTTTTAAGATATGTAAAAAGGAAATAATCCGATTAGGTCCTTCCAAATCTACCAATTCTTCTATTTTAGCACCAATCCTTCGCTTTATTTCAATGTTAAAGCGAATTCCTTTTTTAGCACGTTCAAAAAGTTGACCAATTGCCAACATTTCTGGTATTTTAAAGAAGTCTAAACCTAAAAAATCTGGCTTAAACTGTATCAATGTTTCAGAACCATTGGTCGTTAAACGATCCATAAAACCAAGATGTGGCAAGTTAGTGCCTATTAGTAATAATTGGCTATTGTTAAAGTAACTAATATGATTGCCAATATGTCTTTTCCCCTTTCCTTTATTCACATATACAATTTCAATTTCTGGATGAAAATGCCAAAAAGCTTTATTCGTCTTCAAAAATTGTACGTGCTTTTTAACTAACAAAGAACTACCAAAACTTGGTATAATTTTTTCTAATGTCGGTTTCGTTTTCATTTGTAAATCATTTCCTGCAAAATTACAATACTACAAAGTAATAAAATAGATAAAATTAACTTTATTATATACTATTTTAACTTAACAATAATTTAACATTACATATTTTGATAATTAAGCATATATATTCGTCAATTTAGGTGTTTTACAGAGCTTCTTTCTATGCTAATTTTGTACTGTTAATTATAAAATAAAACAACTATGAAAACAGCAATTAAAAAGTACCTTGTACTAGCAACATTAATGATAGGATCTCTAATAAGCTATGCGAACGGAAACAATACTGATTCAAATTTTTTAAATGAAGTAAAAGTCGAATTTTACAAGGTAAAAAAAGGAGAACTTTTATCTATAAAAAATGAAGAAGGTGAAATAATTTACAGTCTTAAAATTAAAAATTCTGGAAGTTATTCCCGCATATTTGATGTCTCTAAATTAGAAGAAGGTAGTTATACCAGAGAGTTAGAAAAAGATTATGAAATTATTATAAAGCCTTTTTCTGTGCTGTCTGGAGGCATTACTTTTGGCAAAGAGCAAGTAATTTTTAAACCCGTAATTAGAGCTGAAAATGACTTGATTTTAATCTCTAAACTAAACTTTGAAAAGGAGCCCGTTAAAATAAGTCTCTACTATAATAATGATCTTATTTTTTTTGAAACCCTAAAAAGTAGTGAAGCTCTTTTAAAGAGAATCTATAAACTATCGGAAAAAGAAGAAGGAAGCTATCGTGTTGTAATGTACTGTAATAACAAACATTACACAAAAAAATTCAAACTATAATAAAAAAGCGCTCTCCACTTTAACTTAGGAAGAACAATTACAAAAAAAAGCGGGCTTATTAAGCGCGCTTTTTTGTTTTATGTTTTAATTCCCTGTGAAATTAGGTTTTCTTTTTTCTAAAAAGGCAGTTGTTCCTTCAGTAAAGTCTTCCGTTCCAAAGCAGCCGCCAAAAGCTTCAATTTCGGCGTCAAAACCATCTTCACCTTCTTTAAAGTTTGCATTAATCGCTATAATTGCTGCACTAATTGCTACCGAAGAATTCTTTAAAATTTTACTTGCAATTTTTTCTGCTAATGGTAATAATTCTTCTTGAGTGCTTACATGATTTACCAAACGACACTCTTTTGCGTCTTCAGCTGAAATCATTCCCGCAGTCATAATCATTTCCATTGCTTTTCCTTTACCCACCAACTGAGGCAAACGCTGTGTACCCCCGTAGCCCGGAATAACCCCTAAAGAAACTTCTGGCAAACCCATTTTGGCATTTTCTGAAGCAATTCTAAAGTGACAAGCCATTGCCAGTTCCAAACCTCCGCCCAAAGCAAAACCATTAATAGCAGCAATTACTGGCGTTGCTAATTGCTCAACAAAATCAAACAATTTTTCTTGGCCTTCTCTAGCCAATCGCTTTCCCTCTTCCATAGAGAAATTTGAAAATTCAGAAATATCTGCACCCGCAACAAAAGCTTTTTCTCCACTACCCGTTAAAATGATTGTATTTATAGCGAGGTCAGTTTCTAAAGCATCAAAAGCAGCATGTAATTCCGCAATCGTTTGCTTATTTAATGCATTTAATTTTTTTGGCCTGTTGATTGTTATTTGAGCCAATGCTCCTCTTTTTTCCACTAAAATATTCTCGAAATTCATCTTTTCTCTATTTAAAATTATTCCTGCACAGCAAGAGCTCTACTTCGTTAAAAGTTAGAATTGTACTTCATTTATTTCTTTGGCAGAACTACTGTGAAAATGGAGCCCTGCCCTTCAGTAGAAGTAAAATAAATTTCTCCCTCGTACGCTTCTATAATGTTTTTTATCATCGGCAATCCTAAGCCCATCCCACTTGATTTTGTAGTAAATTTAGGCTCAAAAATCAAATCTTTTACTTCACTAGAAACCCCATTCCCGTTGTCTGAAACAACTATTTTTATAGTCTCTCCTTCAGATAACACATCAATATTTACTACTGGAAATTCCTCTTTCTCTGTTGCCTGTAATGCATTCTTAACTAAATTTGTTACAACCCTTATTAACTGCGTTTTGTCCAAAAAGGCATACAATTCAGCTTCTTTCGTATAATATTTCACAGATGTATCATTAAAAATATCTAAAGCTAGTTTCACAACACTTATAATTTCAATTTTCTCTTTTTTCTGAACTGGCATTATTGCGAAATCCGAAAAAGCAGAAGCAATGGAGCTCATTACATCTATTTGTTGAATTAAAGTCTGACTATATTCTGCCAATTTAGCTTTTATGTTTTCATCTTTGGGATTAAATTTCCGTTCAAAATTTTGGACAGTTAAACGCATTGGAGTCAATGGATTTTTAATTTCATGCGCCACCTGTTTTGCCATTTCCCTCCAAGCCTGCTCTCGCTCACTTTTTGCCAACCTTGTAGCACTTTCTTCTAGCTGATCTATCATATTATTATATGCATCCACTAAAATTTTAATTTCTGAACTGGCTTCATTTAAAATAATTTTCTCATTGCGCTCATTTAACCGTGTCAGCTGCATTTTATCTGAAATGGTTTTTATAGACCGTGTAATATAACTCGACAAGAAATAAGCAATTGAGATTGCCAATAGAAACATCAACAAATAGACCAATCCTAACCTATAAATAAACGCCTCAAGCTCTTGCTCAATCTCTGTATTATCCTGGGTAAATTGTAGCTCTAAAATACCGATTCTTTTAAATTTAGCATCCTGCAGATACGAATAGGAGGTTTGATAACTTGTCCCTTCAATTTGTTTGTTTTTTAAAATCCGATGATTTGAATTTTGCAATAGTTCAGAAATAAGATACTCTGTTAATGGTCCCTTTTCTGTTTTTTCAAAAACATTCCCAAAAGAAGTTTTTAATAACGTTCCTTCTAAATTGTAAAGACTAATATTCAATTTGTTTATCGATGATATTTCATAAATTCTATTTTGAAATATCTTCGATAAGTTTGCCGTATTTACATCATATGTTGTTTTATTTGAAAGCTCTAATTCTATCGTCTTTTTAGAAATCGCTTCTTTACGCTCAAAACGCTGAATATTGTAGTCTTTCGTTTGTTCGTCATACTGATAAATAGTTACCACCAATATTAAAACAGATGCCAACAACACCAATAGTATCATGGATAAAAAAATACGGATTTTTAAGGAAATGTTTTTAAAACGACTCAAATTTACTCTTTTGTTTTATTGGTTATAATTTAGCTAAAGGTAGCCAAATAAAAAGTCATTACAATTCCGAAATTCCGGGAGTAATGACTTTTATAATTTTACTAGAAATTAGCGAATGTCTAAAAGGCTTTGCCTTTAACCAACGATATTTATAATTTTTCCTGGTACAATAATTACCTTTTTAGGAATTCTACCTTCTAATTGTGCAATTGTTTTTTCGTTTGACATCACTTTTTTTTCTATCTCTTCTTTAGATAAATCTAGCGAAAGCTCTAATGTAAATCGCATTTTACCGTTAAATGAAATCGGATAATTCTTCGCACTTTCTACCAAATGAGCAGCATCAAATACAGGGAAATCTACGGTAGATATTGATGTTTTATTTCCTAGTTTACGATATAATTCTTCTGAAATATGTGGGGCATACGGAGATAATAAAACCAATAAAGGTTCTAAAATTTCTTTCTTGTTACACTTTAGAGCAGTCAGTTCATTTACCGCAATCATAAAGGTAGAAACCGAAGTGTTAAAAGAGAAATTCTCGATATCTTCTTCCACTTTTTTAATTGTTTTATGTAAAACTTTCAACTCGTCTTTTGTTGCTTTTTCTTTAGAAACTTCAAAAACTTCTTCGTTAAAGTACAGTTTCCATAGTTTCTTTAAAAATGAATAAACCCCTGAAATTCCAGAAGTTTTCCATGGTTTTGCTTGTTCTAAAGGCCCTAAAAACATTTCAAATAAACGCAATGCATCTGCACCGTATTCTGTAACAATTTGGTCAGGATTTACAACGTTGTATTTAGACTTCGACATTTTTTCTACTTCTCGTCCAACTTTATAAGCTCCATCTTCTAAAATAAATGCTGCTTTTTTATAGTCAGCATTTAAAGCGTGGTTCTTAAACGCCTCAACATCCAGTTCGTCAGAAGAATTTACGAGAGAAACATCAGCATGCAAAGCGGTCTTTACAATCATAATACTATCTGCATCATTCGCGTTTAAAAAGGCATTATCAATCAAATGGTTCTTTACAATCGTTTCAAATTCGTCATCAGAGTTGAAAAGGTTTTTAGAAACGAGTAGTGTAGGAATTTTATCCATGATTTCCTCACTAGCATGCGCTGTAAAGCAATCTGACTTGATGAATGGTGTTGCGCGATACACAAAGGCACTCGTGCCCAAAATCATTCCTTGATTAATTAGTTTTTTCGCAAACTCATCCACTGGCACAATTCCTTTATCGAATAATAATTTTTGCCAAAAACGAGCGTATAATAAATGTCCGGTTGCATGTTCAGAACCCCCAATATATAAATCTACTTCTTTCCAATAATCTAGAGATTCTTTGCTTGCAAATTCTCCTGTATTTGTAGCATCCATGTATCTGTTAAAATACCAAGAACTTCCTGCCCAACCTGGCATTGTGTTTAATTCTAACGGATAGACTGTCTTATTTTTTAACTTCTCATTAGAGACCACTTTCTTTGCCCGAGAATCCCAAGCCCATGCTGTTGCATTTCCTAAAGGTGGTTTTCCGTCTTCTGTAGGTACATATTTTTCTACCTCTGGCAACACAATTGGCAAGTGTTCTGCAGCAATCATTTGTGGCATTCCATCTTTATAATAAACAGGAAATGGTTCTCCCCAATACCGTTGTCTGCTAAAAACAGCGTCTCGCAAACGGTAATTTATTTTTCCATACCCGAAGCCACGTCTCTCCATTTCAAAAATGGATAATTTTAATGCTTTCTTATATTTTAATCCAGATAAAAAGTCTGAATTTGCAATTTTTGTTCCGTCTTTACCTGCATGTGCAGCTTCAGAAATATCTACACCTTCAAAAATATTAGGAATCGAAATATTGAACTTTTTAGCAAAATCGTAATCACGTTGATCTCCACAAGGAACTGCCATAACCGCTCCTGTTCCGTAGTTTGCTAATACGTAATCTCCAATCCAGATTTGAACTTTTTCTCCAGAAAAAGGATGTATTGCATACGCACCCGTAAACGCACCAGAAATAGTTTTTACGTCTGCCATTCTATCGCGTTCAGAACGTTTTGCAGTTGCTGTAACATAGCTTTCAACTTCGCTTTTTTGAGCATCCGTTGTAATTTTAGAAACCAACTCGTGCTCTGGAGCCAATGTCATAAAAGAAACTCCAAAAATAGTGTCTGGTCTTGTTGTAAAGACCTCAATTTTAAATTGCGCTTTTGAAACAACTTCTTTTTCAGCTCCTTTATCAATTGCTTTTGGAAATTGAATTGCTGCGTTAATTTTAGAAACCACTTGAAGTACATTTTCAATAACTGCTGCATTTGTAAAACGAACTACATTGAATCCTTGTTTTTCAAAGAATTCCGTTCTTGCTGCTTCGTCTTCTTTTCCAGAAAATTCAACAATTATATTTTTTGCTAAACATACGTAATCTACCAAAAAGGCCCCAATTGTATATTTTTTTCTAAATTTTGCTGCTCCTTTTTTATGCTTTAATTGGTCCCAAAGAACCGTTTCTGCTTTTGATAAGTTTTGTCTTAGTTCTTTTAAAGCTTCTAATTCTTTATAAGATAATTTCACATCAGTTGCTGCTGTTTCAGCACCATTCGCGACATTAAAAGAAACCATTGCTCCTTGAGAACGCCCTATCCAATTCGTTTGAGAATCTTTTAAAGGTTGCGGCCAATCTATTTTTTCTAAACCATCTAACAACCGTTGTGCATAGGCAGAAATTCGCATAGACCATTGGGTCATTTTTTTTCTGACAACAGGATGACTTCCACGCTCTGAAACTCCATTTGTAATTTCATCATTTGCTAAAACAGTTCCTAAAGCAGGGCACCAGTTTACTTCTGTATCCGATAAAAAAGCTAAACGATATTGTAATAAAACAGCCTCTTGTGCTGACGTTGAAAATGCTTTCCATTCCTCGGCAGAGAAAGAAATAATTTCTTCATCACAAACGGCCTTTACGCTTTTGTTCCCCGATTTTTTAAAGATTTTAATCAAGGTAGAAATGTCTTCTGCTTTGTCTGTGTCTTTATGATACCAGGAGTTAAACAACTGAATAAAAATCCACTGTGTCCATTTGTAATATTCCGGATTTGAGGTTCTTACTTCTCTGCTCCAATCAAAAGAAAAACCAATTTTATCTAATTGCTTTCTATAAGTTGCAATGTTTGCTTCTGTAGTTTTTGCGGGGTGTTGACCCGTTTGAATTGCATATTGTTCTGCGGGTAAACCAAAAGAATCATATCCTTGCGGATGCAACACATTAAACCCTTTGTGACGTTTGTAACGCGCATAGATATCACTTGCAATATACCCCAAAGGATGCCCAACATGTAAACCTGCTCCACTTGGATATGGGAACATGTCTAACACATAATATTTTGGTTTTTCAGAATTATTTTCGGCTTTAAAAGTTTGATTTTCTGCCCAAATTTTTTGCCAATCTGCTTCTATTTCTTGATGATTGTATTGCATTTCTATTTGCTTGATTAAGCCACAAATTTACGTTTATTCTTTCTAAGTGAAAAGTTGATTTAGTTTAAATTAGAATGGGCTTCCAAAACAATTTGAAAGCCCATTTTAAAGGTAATTTATTTGTCTTTTAAAAAATTACTCTTTCGAGCCGTTCAAAGTAATTGGCACAGTAACTATTGTATTTCCCCAGCCCATTTTTAGTGTCATGTCTTCTTCAAATAACATAGAAAATGCTTCAATATTTGTTTCCGATTTAGAAACTGATCCAGAAACTCGTACAACATCTTCTTCTATTTTGTAGGTATAAGCACCCCAAACATTACGCGCTGTGCTTAAAATTAAGGTCCATTCTTTCTTATTTGGAATGGTAAATAACGAATAAGTACCTGCTTTTACTTGTTTACTTCCAAAAACTACATCTTTATAAAATGTTATTTCTGCAGCTTCGTTTGCACCTGTTCTCCAAACTTTGTCTGCTGGTGCTAATTTTTCTAAATCTCTTCCTTTTAATTGAGGACGGCCATAAACAACTTTTAATACCTTGTTAGATTCTCTCCAATTATTTGGAAATGTAGAAGCATCCATCGGACTAACATCCATTTTTTTCCATTTTTGAGCACAAGTATCTGTTGCACTAATTAATGTAATTGCAAAAATGGCGATTGCTAAAATTGATTTTATCATCTTTAAGTATGTTTTATTAAATTATAATATCACGTCTTTCAAAAATAAAAATCATTCCCAGAAAAGACTACTAATTTTCTGTTAATACTTTTAATGACAGTCGCAACCAGTGCCACAGTTGCCTTTTTTTTTAGAAGGAAATACATACTTTTTCACCAGAAAAAATAAGGCAAAAATCAATAATATGTAAACAACTATTTCTTGCATTATTTAAGAATTTGAAATACAATTAATGAACAAATATAAGCCAATCCCGTCATCCCAAAAAGTTGAATTAACGGCCATTTCCATGTTTTAGTTTCTCTTTTTACAATGGCTAAAGTTGCCATACACTGCATAGCAAAAGCATAAAAAACAAGTAAAGACATTCCTGCTGGAAAATTAAATATTTTTTTTCCTGTTGCTGGATTAATTTCCGAACGCATTTTTTCTTTTATTGTAGTCGTGTTTTCATCGTCTGATCCTACACTATAAATGGTTGCTAAAGTACCTACAAAAACCTCTCTTGCGGCAAAAGACGTAATTAGGGCAATTCCAATTTTCCAATCATAACCTAAAGGTCTAATTGCGGGTTCTATAGATTTCCCCATAATCCCTATATAAGAGCTCTCTAGTTTTGCTGACGCTACTTTTTGGAGAAGCGCATCTGATCCTAAATGCTCATTTTCTGCTTTCTCTAAGGTGTTTTTCTCAGCATTCTTATAAGATTCTGGACCATTAGAGGCTAAAAACCATAAGACTACCGAGAGTGCTAAAATAATTTTTCCCGCTCCTAAAACAAAAGCTTTTGTTTTTTCTAAAACATCAAACAATACATTCTTCATAGAAGGAAGTTTATAGTTTGGCATTTCTACGACAAAGAAAGAGTTGCTTTTTATTTTTAATGTTCTCTGCAAGATATACGCTGATAAAATAGCAGTTACAAAACCTAAGGCATATAACATTAGGAGTGTAAATGCCTGTAAATTATAGAAGCCAAATATTTTTGTTTCCGGAATTATGAGTGAAATTAAAATCGCATATACTGGCAACCGTGCAGAGCAAGTGGTAAAAGGAACTACTAAAATAGTAATTAAGCGCTCTTTCCAACTAGAAATGGTTCTTGTTGCCATAATAGCGGGAATTGCACATGCCGTCCCAGAAATTAAAGGAATTACAGACTTCCCATTCATTCCAAATCGGCGCATAATTTTATCCATTAAAAAGACAACACGACTCATATACCCTGTTTCCTCCAGCACCGCTATAAACAAAAATAAAATTGCAATTTGTGGAATAAAAATAATAACGCCTCCAATACCCGGAATAATTCCCTCAACAATTAAATCAGAAAACACACCGACCGGTAAATTGCTTCGCGCAAAATCTGATAGCTGTGCAAAGGTGGTATCAATCAAATCCATTGGTAGCGAAGACCAATCAAAAATGGCTTGAAAAATAAGTAGTAAAACGAGTAAGAAAATAAAATATCCAAAAATTTTATGTGTGAAAATTTTATCCAACTTCGCCCGAACATCTGTTGCCTTACTTTTATCAACAAGATACGTTTTCTTTAAAACCTTATTGATTTCTTGATACCTATAAATAGTTTCTTTGTGCTGGTATCTCCTTAATTTGGAGACATCTTTATTAAAAGAAAGCAACTGTTCTTTTTCTTGTTTTGAAATGCCTTCTGGAAAGTTTTTTTGTGTAACCATTAACCACAACTCATACAAAGTGTAGTTTGGATTGATTGCTTTCAATTGATCAAAATATGCAGGATCTATTTTATTGTTGTCGCACATTGGTGTTGCCTTTGCGGCAATATGACACTTTATAATTGCAGCTTTTACCGCTTCAATTCCTCTGTTTTTTCGAGCACTAATTAAAACTACTTCCGTATTTAACTCTTCTTTTAATGCTGTTAAGTCTATAGAAATTCCTTTTCTACTCATTTGGTCTACCATGTTTATAGCCAAAACTGTGGGGATTTCTAAATCTTTAATTTGAGAAAAAAGCAGTAAATTCCTCTTTAAGTTTTCTACATCTGCAACCACTAATATAACATCCGGAGATTCTTTAATGTCTTTTTTAAGTAAGGTTTTTAAAACAATGCTTTCGTCTACAGAAGTAGGGTTGATACTATAGGTTCCAGGTAAATCTGTAATAATTGCATTTTGTGTTGCAGACAATTTAGAAGTCCCTTGCTTTTTATCTACAGTTACTCCCGGGTAATTCCCTACTTTTTGAGTTAAACCAGTTAATTGGTTAAAAAGTGACGTTTTCCCTGTGTTTGGATTTCCAATTAAAGCGACTTTGATATTGTTTTTAGACATTACAAATTTACTTTTAGGATTTTTATTTTTGCTGCCGTTTCTTTTCTGATTGCCAAATGACTTCCGTTTACGCAGATATAAAGAGGATCTTTTAAGGGTGCTATTTGAACCAACTGCACCTCAGCGCCTGGCAGACAACCCATTTCTAATAATTTTAACGGAATAACTTCCAAAGATTCTTCAGAAATATACCCCATTTCGCCTATTCGTAAAGATGCAATTGTGCTCACTATTTTCTGTTTGAAGGGCAAATATAATCATTTAGAATGATTCTAAACAAGTTATTTAGACGCATATTCATCCTTTAAAAGCACAATATCTTCCTTTAATTTTAGCATTTCTTCTTTTTCGGTCCCATCGTAATATCCACGGATGCGTCTTTCCTTATCTACCAAGACAAATTGTTCTGTGTGAATAAAATCGTCCTCATCACCGTTTCCTTCGTCTAAAACAGCAAAATAACTTTTTCTAGCCAACTCATAAATATGCTTTTTAGGCCCTGTAGTAAGGTTCCACTTACCATCAATCACTCCCTTACTTTCTGCATACTCTTTTAATACAACAACACTATCCATAACAGGCGTTACCGAGTGGGAAAGAAACATAATATCACCATCGTTCTTGTAAAAATCTTGCAATTCACTCATATTATAAGCCATTGCAATACAAATACTTTGACAACGCGTAAAAAAAAAGTCTGCCACATAAATTTTATTGGCATAACTTTTATTAGTGATAATTTTTCCATTCTGATTGCTTAGTTTAAAATCTGCAATAGTATGGTCTTTTGTAATGTGCTTCAGTGAAAAATCAACCAAACGAGGATTTACATCGGCAGGACTGTATACTTTGAGTTTTTTATCCACCTTTAATAGCTTATAAAAAACAGGAATTACTACCGCCGAAAATACCGCTAAAAAAATAAATGTGGGAAGTGATTTTTTAAAGAATTTAAGCTCCATAATATTCGGTTATTCTACAAAAATACGACTTAAAAACACCTCAAAAAAGCAAACAAAAACAAATGCGCTCCAAAATCTTTGTTAAATTAAAAAGCATTTTTCAATAGTTCTTTTACAGCGCTGTTTAAAACCTTACATTTGTTTCTTTTTTTAATCTGATTTAACACTGAATGGAAATTTTAATAAAAGCATCACAATTTATACTAAGTTTATCTTTGTTAATTGTTTTGCACGAATTAGGCCACTTTATCCCTGCAAAACTATTTAAAATTAAGGTAGAAAAATTCTACCTATTCTTCGATTATAAATTCTCAATCTTTAAGAAAAAAATTGGAGATACAGTATATGGTATCGGTTGGATTCCTTTAGGAGGTTATGTAAAAATCTCTGGAATGATTGATGAAAGTATGGATACCGAACAGATGGCTCTACCCCCACAACCTTGGGAGTTTCGTTCTAAGCCTGCTTGGCAGCGTCTTATTATAATGTTGGGTGGTGTTTTTGTGAATTTCGTTTTAGGAATCTTTATATACATCATGCTAATGTGGGTGTATGGTGAACGCTATTTGCCAAATGAAAATGTAAAAGATGGTGTTTGGGTAACCAATCAATTAGCAAAAAATTTAGGCCTACAGAACGGTGATAAGGTATTGACTGTGGATGGTCAAAAAGTAAAAAAATTTAGAGGACTGGCTTTAGAGTTTATCAACGGAAACACCTATCAAATTGAGAGAGATGGCGTTGTTTTAGACAAAGAAATTCCGGAAGATTTTATTTCTCAATTAATGGACAGAAAAAAAGAGGCTGGTGCTTTTTTATCACCAAGGCTGCCTTTTATCATTGCAGGAATTTCAGAAGACTCGCCTAACATCGATGCAGATTTACAAGCAAAAGATATAGTAACTGCGATCAATGGAAGTGCTATAAAATACTTTGACGAAGTTCAAAATAAATTGGATACATTTAAAAATCAAGACATTTCTATTACTGTAAAAAGGGGAAATGAGATCAAAGATATTCCTGTAAAAATAACAAATGAAGGGAAGTTGGGAGTGGGTTTTTTACAATTACCTATGACCGATTTAGAGAAATTAGGCTATTTTGAATTGGCAGATTTCGAATACTCTTTCTCAGAAGCAATTCCTGCTGGTTGGCATAAGTCTGTAAAAACCATAACAGATTATATGAAACAATTAAAAAAGATATTTAACCCAAGTACCGGTGCTTATAAAGGTTTGGGTGGTTTTATTTCTATTGGAAGTATTTTTCCAAGTGAATGGAGCGCACAAGCTTTTTGGGAAATAACCGCATTTTTGTCAATTATATTAGGATTTATGAACTTATTACCAATACCTGCCTTAGACGGTGGACATGTTGTTTTCACACTTTGGGAAATGATTACCGGCAGAAAACCAGGAGATAAATTTTTAGAATACGCGCAAGTAGTTGGTTTTATTCTATTAATTGCGTTGTTACTTTTTGCAAATGGAAATGATATTTTTAGATTGTTTAGTTAAATAAATAACCAAAAAAGAGCGGCATAAATATTAATTATGCCGCTCTTTTTACCTCTTTAAAGAAAAGTTAAGATAGGGAAACCAGGTATATTGCGTGTTGCATTTATCACAGGCATACGCTTTTGCCCCACTTATTAGTCTAGGAAAACCTCTTCTCATCATCCTTTTTCTAGAAAGAGATTTACATTTTGGACATGCTTTCATAATAAGATATTCTTTTAATTCACAGTAGTTAAGAGCTTTTAAAGCTACTGAAAAATTACAAAATAAAAACCCGTATATATACCCATTTTAATATTCTTTTTTAAACTGCAAAGGAGACTTTAAAACTACTTTTGTAAACAAACGGGTAAAATAAGAGGGATCGTTGAAACCAAGCTCAAAAGCAATCTCTTTTACAGATTTATCTGTATAGACAAGCAAGCGCTTTGCTTCCAGAAGAATGCGGTTTTTTATAAAAGTGGAAGGTTTTATTCCTCCTAGTTTTTGAAAATGCTTGGTAACTGATTTAGGTGAAATCCCTAACCTATCTGAATAGGATGTTACCGTGTGTAGCGTCTTAAAATTTTGATCAACTAATACACTAAAGTCCTTAAAAAGGCGTGTTTCCGTAACTTCTTTAATGGGGTGGTTTTCTTTTTTTACCCGCACCGCACAAATCATAAATTGCTTGAGGTAGGACTGTAACATATCATACTGCGCAATCTCATTTTGTTGAAACTCTTCAATGAGACTTTCTAAAATAATTTTAAATTTTACGATGTCTTTTTCACAAGGTATTACAAAAGGTGTTTCATAAATGTTGTTAAATAATACGCCATTACAGGCCACTTCTTTATCATGCGTTTGTATGCAGTAAAAGTCTCTTTTAAAAACAAGCCTGTAGGCTGTTTTTATCTGTTCTGATTCCACGGTAAAAACTTCCCTGGAGATAGAAAAAACAACACATTGTCTGTAAAAACGTATTCTTCAAAGTCGATGTTATACGTTTCTTTTTCCTTCTTGAATCCAATAAATAGTATATGCATTCTGTTGCTCATTATGTATTATAGTACAAGCATTATCAAAGTCCACAATACTTAGTGAAAAAGATTCCTTAAATGCGTATTTTACAATATCTTGAGTTGCCATTATTTGTATGTTGTGATTTATTCTTAGAGAAGGTCCTTGCTGAAAATTTTAAAATGAGGGTGTTCTAAAATATACTTACTCAATTTTTTTATGCCACATACCAAAGTTAAGCAAAATAAAGACCAATATTGCAGGAAGCACCCACCCTAAACTATCTTCTGCTAAAGGAATACTCCTTTTGATTCCTATCAGATTTTCTACAGGAATTATAAACCCTAAAAAATCTGGAATACTAAAAATAAAAGTAACGGAAACAACTGCTCTGAAAACCAATTTAGAAGCATAACGATCTGGCATGTTATTTAACACAATGAGTACAATCGTTATCGGGTATAAAAACATTAGTGCTGGAACTGCCAGCGTAATAATAACATCTACTTGGTAACTTCCTACAACAACTCCAATTATAGCGGCAACAGCTGCTGCAATTAAGTATGCTGTTTTAGAATTATTACAAATCCCTTTGATATAATCTGCGGTTCCTGTTACAATACCAACGGCAGTTGTAAAACAAGCCAAAGCAACCAAAATACTTAAGAAAGTAGTTCCTAAATTCCCTAAAGTTAGTGAACTTAACCCTGATAAAATTTCAGTTCTTGTTGCGTTTTCAACAAATGTTGCGCTAAACAAAGCACCACTTAAAATTAAACCACCGTATATTAATAATAAACCTGTACCTGCAATGAAACCAGCTTTTCTAATCAACTTTTTTTTTTCAAAATTGGTATGGGTACTATAATTTAATGAAATAATAATTACGGCTCCAACAACAACTCCCGCAATTGCGTCAAAGGTTTGATACCCTTCTAAAATCCCGTCTATAAATGGATTTTTAAATGTTGATGGGCTTAAACTACCTGCAGCGGTGAAAAATGAAATCCCAATAATAATTAATAAAATGATGACAATTATTGGCGTTAAAAACTTACCAATTAAGCTAATTATTTTAGATCGATTTGCAGCAAACAGAAACACCAACACAAAATAAATAGTAGCTGTTAGGGTTGGTGAAGTATCAAAAAAGGGTTGAATCGCCATCTCATGTGTTACAGCTGCCGTTCTTGGAGAGGGAATTGCTACTGCAATGCCATATATTAAGAAGCAAAATAAGGTGCTAAAAGTAGGAGATACTTTTTTCCCAAAATCATATAATGTTCCCTGCAGCTTTGCATGTGCAAAAATTGCTAAAATAGGAATAATAATAGCGGTTGATATAAATCCTAAAACTACAATCCACCAATCTAACCCAGCCTTAACACCTAAGCTTGGGGGTAAAATCAAGTTTCCAGCACCAAAAAAGAGTGAAAATAATGCAAAACCTGCAATCCAAGTATCTTTTTTTATGTTCATGGTAATTCTTATCTAAGTATTGGAAATATACATATTTTTGTATGATGCAAAAGTCAATCACTTTTAAAAATGCAAATATTTCTTTTTCCGATCAAGGAAAAGGAAATGCTGTTGTTTTAATTCATGGGTTTTTAGAGAATACCTCTATGTGGAAAAACGTTGTACCCGAGATTTCTAAAAGAAACAGAGTTGTTACTATTGATTTATTAGGGCATGGAAAAACGGACTGTCTAGGCTACATACATACCATGGAGTTGTTTGCAGAAACCATTGCAGCAGTTTTAAAAGAGTTGAGAATTCGAAAATGTGTTTTAGTTGGGCATTCTTTGGGTGGTTATATTGCCTTGGCTTTTGCAGAGAAGTATCCGCAGAAAGTAAAAGGGCTGTGTTTAGTGAACGCGACTTCTAATGAAGATACTTCAGAACGAAAAGCATTGCGTTTACGTGCCAACAAAATGGTTACTAACAACTTTAGAAATATGGTGCGTCTGTCTTTTGCCAATTTGTTTGGTCCCAAAAGTAAAACCATCTTTAAAGAGGAAATGGAATTAGCCATCTCTGAAGCTTTACAAACATCCATGCAGGGTTATATTGCTGCGCAAGAAGGCATGCAGTTGCGTGCAAATAGAAACCACGTTTTAACTGAAAATAGTTTTAATAAGTTATTAATTATTGGCAAGAAAGATCCTGTTTTAGATTTTGAAACTTCTTTACTCGAAGCTGAAAAAACAAACTCAGCAATTGTTGTTTTTCCGAACGGACACATGCCCCATATTGAAAATAAATTGGCATTAAATGATGCTTTGAAAGAATTTATAAAAATTTGTTAAATTAAATACCAAAAGCTAACACTTCTTTCTTGAGATAAATAAAGCGAAACAAATAGCGACACCTATAAGCGCCGATAAAAAAACATAACTCGTTACTAGCGAACTCCATAAAGAAATTGAGCCCAAAATTACGGGACCCACTAAAAAACCAACAAAGCCAATTCCTGAAACAATAGAAATTGCAAGTGAGGTCTCCACTTCTTTGGTTTTACCAGCTACTCTATATACTTCTGGAACAATTACAGATAAACCAAGTCCAAGAAATCCAAATCCTAAAACACTCAAATATAAATTTGCTGATATAACAAACATATAAGCGATAAACGCAATTATACATCCGTAAATAATTGTTTTCATAGACCCTCTTTTACTACTAAAACCGTCTCCTAAAAACCTTCCAATAGTCATGGTTAAAGAAAAAACAACAAAACCAAGACCTGCCTTACTTTCTGAAACCTTTACGATATCAAAAAGAAATAAATTGCTCCAATGCTCCACAGCTCCTTCATTAAACATAATAATAAAGGCAATTATAGCAATGGCTAATAATGGTTTTATGTTTTTAAAAAAAATGTTATTTTTCTTTGACCTTTCTGTAGAGATTCCTTTAATATTTTTATATTTTTTAGCCAATATTAACGTTGTGAAAATAACAAAAAAAGACACCCCGAACATGTGCATCTGTGGATTTGAAAACTGACTGATATACAGACTTCCAATCCCTGCTCCAATAAAGCCTCCCAAACTGAAAAAACCATGCGCAGCAGACATGAAATTTTGTTGCTGTTTCTTTTCTATATGAACAGTCAACGCATTTAATGATGTACTTGTAAATCCAGAAAAAACACCAATACAAAATAAAACAACACAAAATAATACATAATTTGTAACAATTAAAGGGAGGTTATAAACTACTGCTAATAGAATAATTCCAGTTTTTGTTGATTGGCCAACGCCTATTTTTCTATTTATTAAAGGAACAAATGGCAATGACATCAACAAGCCTATAGCCTCAAAAAACAACGCCAAACCAATTTCACCATCGTTTAAATTGAACTTCAACTTGATGTAAGGGATGTAAAGAATCCAAGTTCCTATTAGAATATTAATGGATAGAAAAACCCAAGAAGGAGCAAAATATTTTGCATTGGCTAAAATTAAATGTAGCGATTTCATTCAAACCTATTTAAAGAATAGCTATTTATTCTGCAAAGCATTCCAACCTTGCGCTTTCAGTTCAATTTCCTGGCCTGCTCTTGTTATCAAATTTAACCCTTGACTTTCTGCTGTTATATGCCCTATAACAGAAAAATTAGGATTTCCTTTTATCTTATCAAAATCTGAAATAGGCACTGTAAATAGCAACTCATAATCTTCCCCACCGCTTAAAGCAATCATTGTAGAATCTAATTCAAATTCTTCACAGGCAGAAATTACTTGTGGGTCTAATGGTAATTTCTCTTCGTAAATTTTACACCCAACTTTAGACTGCGAGCAAATATGCATCAACTCTGACGAAAGTCCGTCAGAAATGTCAATCATTGCTGTTGGCTTTATTTCCATCCCTTTTAATAAACTTGCAACATCTTTTCGTGCTTCTGGCTTTAGTTGGCGCTCTATTAAGTAGGTATAATTCTCTAAATCTGGTTGATTATTCGGGTCTACTTGAAAAACTTGTTTTTCTCTTTCTAAAACCTGTAATCCTAAATATGCCGCTCCTAAATCCCCGGAAACCACTACTAAATCAGTTTCTTTTGCACCACTCCTGTACACCACATCCTCTTTTTCTACTTTTCCAATTGCAGTAACAGAAATCAATATTCCTTTTGTAGAGGAAGTCGTGTCCCCCCCAACTAAATCAACTTTATACGTTTCACAGGCCAATTGAATTCCTGCATATAATTCTTCAATTGCCTCCAATGGAAAACGGTTAGACACCGCAATTGATACTGTAATTTGCTCTGCAACGCCATTCATTGCATACACATCAGAAAGGTTCACCATGACTGCCTTATACCCTAAGTGCTTCAGTGGCATATAACTTAAATTAAAATGAACTCCTTCTATCAGTAAGTCTGTAGTAACTAATGTTTGTTTTTCAGAAGCCGCTAAAACTGCAGCGTCGTCTCCAATTCCAATAACTGTAGATGCATTTTCAATCTTAAAATATTGTGTAATATGATGTATCAAACCAAATTCACCAAGATCAGCTAAGGACGTTTTTTGTGTGTTTTTATCTTCTAACATCCTGCAAAGATAAGTACAATCTTAAAGGTTATATGGTACATTTAAAAGAGATGTTTATTAAATCTTGTTTTTTTGTAGTACATTGGACACCTTGTTGAAATTAATCCCCAATTCTACCATGAAAAAAATTACTTTTATTTTATTTTTATTAACTCAAATTGTATTGGCTCAGACCCCTTGTGTAAACGGTTTTGCTGGAGAATACCCTTGTAATGATTACGATTTAATGTCTCACATTTCTAATGCTACTCTTGGCAATATCGCAACGGAAGGTAACGATTGCTGGGGATGGACCGACCCTGATACACAAAAAGAATATGCTTTAATGGGTATAAACAGTGGTATTGTTTTTATAGACATCAGCGACCCCATAGAACCCATCATTTTAGGAACCCTCAACTCAACTACCGTAAATAGTTCTTGGAGAGATGTAAAGGTCTATGACTCTCACGCCTTTATTGTTAGCGAGGCTAATGCTCACGGCATGCAGGTTTTTGATTTAAAAAGACTAAGAAATCCTTCAAATATAACACTTCCTTTTACTGCAGACACCGTTTTTACGGGGTTTGGGAGTGCGCATAATATCGTGATTAATGAGGAAACTGGATATGCATACATTGTTGGGGCGAGCAGAAGCTCTACCTATGGTGGTGGCCCTATATTCATAAATATTCAAGATCCTATCAACCCGGTTATTGAAGGCGGTTTTGCTACTGGAGGTTACTCCCACGATGCACAGGTTATCACGTATAGCGGTCCAGATACAGACTATACCAACAAGGAGATTCTTATTGGAAGTAATGAAAATGAAATTGT